>JAERMT010000247.1_pt1 | contig 33318 bp, 45 predicted proteins | sample 9267081 | NCBI WGS metagenome assembly JAERMT01 (sample SAMN17071939, study PRJNA684904) | human gut metagenome | isolation source: diarrhea sample from child under the age of five | host: Homo sapiens | place: South Africa: Mafikeng, Mafikeng Provincial Hospital | collected 2019-09
CCACGATGCTGTAACTTTTGACACAACGGACGCACAGACCGTGCGTCCCTACAGGGCGCAGTCACGGCCATTGTCCAATCGAGAGGGCGTCCGTCCCCGTTAATACCACGATGCTGTAACTTTCGTTCGACAACGGACGCCCTCTCGCTAGACATAAACCCTGTCTCCCCAACGGCCTTCCCCTTCCTTAGCCTAAAGCCACTAGCCCCACTAGAAGCACTGGCACCTCGAGCTGCTCATCTCTACCCCTCCACCTCCAGAACCGTCTAAAAACGACGAGAGGGAGCATCAGACTGATGTCTGACACTCCCTCTCTGATATGATGCTCTAGCGATAGCGCTGCCGGCTAATGTGCGGGCAGGCTCTCGCAGGGGCTTTTACTCCTGTGCAGGCTCTGCCTCAGCAGGTGCCTCGGTAGCGGGTGCTGCAGCGGTCTCCTGAGGAGCTGCTGCCTTGGCAGTGCTACCCGAACCACGGCGCGAACGACGTGTGCGCTTCTTGCCCTCGCCCTTGGTCGTAGAGGCTGCCTTGGTCATGTTGTCGTTGAAGTCTACAAGCTCGATAAAGCACATAGAGGCATTGTCGCCTAGACGTAGCCCTGTACGTATGATGCGTGTGTAGCCTCCGGGACGATCACCGACCTTGTCGGCTACCGGGCCAAAGAGCTCCTTGACTGCCTCCTTGTCACGTAGATAGCTGAAGGCTAGACGACGAGAAGCTGTCGTATCATTCTTTGCCATAGTGATAATAGGCTCGACATACTTGCGGAGAGCCTTAGCCTTGGCCACTGTCGTGTTGATCCGCTTGTGCATAATGAGGGAGCTAGCCATATTGGCAAGCATAGCCTCACGATGTGCCTTAGAGCGGCCTAGATGGTTGAATTTCTTATTGTGTCTCATAAGAGGAATTAATCGTTATCTAATCTATAGGGTGTGAGATCCATATCAAAGTCTAGCTCTTCTGTTGCTAAAAACTTCTCAATCTCGACAAGAGACTTCTTGCCAAAGTTCTTAATCTTCAAGAGCTCGTCACGATCTCGGCTCAGGAGGTCCGCAATGGTGGTGATGCCAGCAGCCTTGAGACAGTTGAGCGCACGGACAGAAAGATCTGTCGTCGCTAGGTCTGTCATCAGGAGAGTGCGTACCTTCATCACCTGATTGTCGACGACCGCCTCTGGCTCCTCCTCAGGTAGCTCGACGTCAAACTCCTTGTCCGCAAAGAGTGCGAAGTGAGAAATCAAAATCGTCGCAGCCTGACGCAGAGCCTCTCGCGGATGAATCGTGCCATCGGTCTCAATCTCTAGTACTAGCTTCTCGTAGTCTGTCCTCTGGTCTACACGATAAGCCTCCGTGGTGTGCTGCACCTTGCGGATGGGCGTGTAGATACCATCGATGGGTAGCGTATTGACGGGGTCGTCCTCACGTCGGTTCTCCTCAGAGACAACGTAGCCACGCCCCTTGTTGATGCGGATCTCGATGGTGAAGTCTGCATCCTCAGCTAGATTACAGACGACTAGGTCGGGGTTCTGAACCTTATAGCTGGTCAACACCTGATTGAGGTCTCCAGCACGGAAAGCATCCCGCCCCGTGACATGGAGCGTGACGGTCTCTTCCTGAGGGTCCTCTACAGCAGCCTTGAATCTAATCTGCTTAAGATTGAGTATGATATGGGTTACATCTTCCAATACCCCTGGAATAGTAGCAAATTCATGCTCTACACCTTCGATACGGATAGAAGCTATAGCATACCCCTCTAGCGAAGAGAGGAGGATGCGCCGCAAGGCGTTGCCAATAGTCATAGCATAGCCCGGCTCTAAAGGCTTAAATTCAAACTTGGCGTAGTGGTCCGAAGCGTCTAGCATGAGGACGCTCTCAGGTTGTTGAAATGCTAATATTGCCATAGAGTTCAGAGGGTTACTTAGAATACAATTCGACGATGAGCTGCTCCTTGATGGGCTCGGGAATCTCCTCACGTGTAGGTACGTTGAGGAACTTGCCACTGTAGGTGCGTCCGTCCCACTCTAGCCATGGATACTTACTATGATTGTAACCAGCTAGAGAGTCTGCAATGACCTCCATAGACTTGTCGCGCTCACGTACGCCGATGGTCTGACCAGGCTTGAGCGTGTAGGAGGGGATATTGACCACCTTACCATCGACGACGATGTGACGGTGCGAGACGAGCTGACGAGCAGCTGCGCGTGTGGGAGCGATGCCGAGACGGAAGACGACGTTGTCTAGACGTGACTCGAGAAGCTGTAGGAGCACCTCACCCGTGATGCCTGAGGTGCGCTGTGCCTTCTCAAAGAGATTGCGGAACTGACGCTCTAGAACCCCGTAGGTGTACTTGGCCATCTGCTTCTCACGGAGCTGTAGCGCATACTCGCTCTGCTTGCGACGACGACTATTGCCGTGCTGACCTGGAGGATAGTTCTTCTTGCTCAGGACTTTGTCTGCACCAAAGATGGGCTCGCCAAACTTTCGTGCAATCTTGGACTTAGGACCGATATATCTTGCCATTGTTCTATTTCATTTTTTAATGCGACACCATACATCTGCTCTGCAGTGTATGCTCAGTGGAGAGTTTTCCCCCTTGAGCTACATGAAGCCGAAACTGTAATCATATCTCAAGTAGTAAGTCCCGAAGTGACGACGCATATAGAGCAGCCGCGATGCGATTAGAATAAGAGGGAAAAAGTAAAAGAGCAACCGCATCAATCTCACACTACGTCTATCGACCTACCGAGTCTCTACCTAGAGTATATGACGAGGTTTGGACCTCGCTGTAGAGCTAGCTGTAGACGATCTGCACTAGAGCGACACAAGCGACTGACTGGCAGTCTATCTGTGGTGGAGCCTATAAGGTAGAGGGCTCTGTGAGTCCCCCCATCCGCTCCTGAATGCACTAGGCTAAATCGCTGGGTAGCTGTGATATCTAATCTTGTAGCAACTAGACCTTACGTCTCTTAGGAGGACGGCAACCATTGTGTGGCAGTGGCGTGACGTCGATAATCTCAGTCACCTCGATGCCTGCACCATGGATGGTACGTATAGCAGACTCGCGACCATTGCCTGGCCCCTTGACGTATGCCTTGACCTTACGTAGCCCTAAATCAAATGCTGTCTTCGCACAGTCTTGTGCTGCGAGCTGTGCAGCATAGGGGGTGTTCTTCTTAGAGCTACGGAACCCCATCTTACCAGCTGATGACCAGCTGATGACCTGACCCTCACTGTTTGTCAGGGTGATGATGATATTATTAAAAGAGGAGTGTATGTGCGCCTGCCCCTGGGCATCGACCTTGACTGCTCTCTTCTTTGTTACGGTTTTCTTTGCCATAAGGTGGTTCTATTACTTAGTTGCCTTCTTCTTACCAGCGACTGTCTTGCGCTTACCCTTACGTGTGCGGGCATTATTCTTAGTACTCTGGCCACGTAGGGGGAGCCCTATACGATGCCTGATGCCTCGGTAGCAACCGATGTCCATGAGACGCTTGATGTTGAGCTGCGTCTCGCTACGCAGGTCACCCTCGACTTTGTAGCCGTTGGATATCTGCTCTCGGATAGCAGCAGCCTGATCATCTGTCCAGTCCTGGACCTTGATGCTACGGTCGACTCCGGCAGCATCCAAGATGCGAGCAGCACTGCTACGACCTATACCATATATATAGGTCAAGGCTATCTCACCTCTCTTGTTTTGCGGCAGATCGACGCCGACGATTCTTATTGCCATACTCTATATACTGTGTGATGTTTGTTGCATAATAAGCAGACCCTACACCTAATGCCACAAGGACGCCTAGATGTAGTAGCTTCACTAAGCTTAGCCTTGACGCTGCTTGAACTTAGGATTCTTCTTATTGATTATGTATAGACGCCCCTTGCGTCTGACGATCTTACAGTCTTCTGATCGCTTTTTGATTGATGCTCTGACTTTCATAGTATGCTCTTATTCTGATTGTCGCTATGACTTGATTACTTACTTATATCTATAGGAGATACGACCACGTGTGAGGTCGTACGGAGACATCTCTACTTTGACCTTGTCTCCTGGCAGTATCCGGATGAAGTGCATACGCATCTTGCCCGAGATATGTGCCGTGATGATATGTCCATTCTGGAGCTGTACCTTAAACATAGCATTGCTCAATGCCTCTAGGACGACTCCATCCTGTTCGATAGCAGTCTGTTTTGCCATATTAAAACTCTCGCGAACCTAACGCCTCTTTGATATACTCGTATGTGGATAAGATCTGAGGAGCTTGTCCATCAGGCATAATAGCGATGCAGTGCTCGAAATGAGCAGCTGGCTTGCCATCATGCGTGCGGACGGTCCACCCATCGGACTCGAAGACGATCTTGCGTCTTCCCATCGTGACCATAGGCTCGATGCAGATACACATACCTGCACGTAGCTTGGCCCCAAAACCTGGGTGACCATAGTTGGGGACATTGGGGTCCTCGTGCATCTCGTGTCCGATGCCATGTCCGACTAGCTCGCGCACGATACCATAACCCTGCGCCTCACAGTGACGCTGAACAGCGGCTCCGATATGCCCTACGTAATGCCCCTCGACAGCTTGCTTAATCCCTAAGTAGAGAGAGTCACGTGTGACCGTCAGCAGACGCTCCACCTCGGGTGAGATCTCCCCAACAGCAAAGGTATAGGCACTATCACCAGTGAAACCGTTGATATGCGTACCACAGTCTACAGAGATAATGTCTCCCTCGTGTAAAATCTCTCGATCCGAAGGAATACCATGTACCACGTGATCATTGATTGAGGTACAGATACTGGCTGGGAAGCCTCCATAACCTAAGAACGCAGGAGTAGCACCATGATCACATATAAATGTATAGGCAATCGTGTCTAGCTGCTTTGTGGTAACCCCAGGAGCGATGTGCTTAGCCACCTCTCCCAGAGTTGCACCAACGAGCCTATTGGCTATACGCATTAGCTCTATCTCCTCAGCTGTCTTTAGGTAAATCATCTATTCCTTATGAGTAAATCAGACGAAACTAACTTGTTTAGGATTTGAGACTTGGATTAGTAAGCTGACACAGCTCCTCCTGTACGTCCCTTGATACGTCCACTCTTGAGCAGACCATCATAGTGACGCATCAGTAGATGACTCTCGACTTGCTGTAGCGTGTCAAGGACAACGCCGACAAGAATCAGCAGTGATGTACCACCAAAGAACTGCGCAAAGGCAGGACTAATACCCAGCAACTCAGCAAAAGCTGGCATAATGGCAACTAGTGCTAAGAAGAATGCTCCTGGCAGGGTAATACGATCCATAATACCATCAAGGTAATCGCGTGTGTTACGCCCAGGCTTAACTCCAGGGATGAACCCATTGTTGCGCTTCAGGTCATCTGCCATCTGTGTTGGATTAATCGTGATCGCCGTATAGAAATAGGTGAAGAGGATAATCAGCGTAGCAAAGATGAAGTTGTACCAAAAGCTGGTATTGTCAGACAACACCTGGATAAAGCGTGAGGGGGTACCATCACCTCCAGTGAAGTAGCTCGCCAGCGAAATAGGGATAAACATAATCGCCTGAGCGAAGATGATTGGCATCACATTGGCCGCATTGACCTTGAGCGGTATATACTGTCTAGCTCCACCATACTGCTTATTGCCTACGACACGCTTAGCATACTGTACAGGAACCTTGCGAGTACCCTGAACAAGTAGAATAGCACCTGCCGTGACAAAAAGTAGGAAGACAATCTCTGCAAGGAATGCGACTAAGCCACCCGACGAACTAATCAAGCGATAGTTGAACTCCGCAATCAATGCATGAGGCAGACGAGCTATAATACCAATAAGGATGATGAATGAGATACCATTGCCAACCCCCTTGTCTGTAATACGCTCACCAAGCCACAGGACAAACATACTGCCCGCAGCTAGTACGACGGTAGCAAATACACGATAGAGAAACCCTGAGGGTAGTGCCGAAGCTGCTGCTCGGAGCTGCATATCGAGGTTCAGCAGATAAGCTGGAGCCTGAATCAGCAAAATCAATACCGTCAGATAGCGTGTCCATTGATTGATCTTACGCCGTCCACTCTCACCCTCTCGTTGCATCTTCTGCATAGAAGGGACGATGATGGCCGCTAGTTGCATAACGATGCTTGCCGAGATGTAAGGCATGATACCTAGAGCAAATATCGAAGCATTCGAAAAGGCGCCTCCAGAGAACATATTGAGCAAAGCCATCAGACCCTCACTAGTCTGGCTAGCTAGGTTGGTCAATGCTGTGGAGTCGACCCCTGGTAGAACGACGAAGCTACCCAATCGGTATATGACGACATACAAGATGGTGATGAGAATCCGCTTACGCAAATCCTCTATCTTCCATATATTCTTTATTGTATCTACTAACCGCATATCAGCTTAATCTTATTGTATCGATCCTCCCTGAGCCTCTATGAGCTCCTTGGCACGTGCAGAGTAAGCGTCAGCCTCGACCTGTATGGGTCGTGTCAGCTCACCCTGTGCTAGGATCTTTACTAAATCATTACGTGAGGCTAGACCAGCAGCGACTAGTATATCCTTGGTGATGACGGCTGTCTCTGCTTGATTAGGGAAGAATGTAGTATCCTGTGCCAAGTGCTCGAGAGCTGCGAGGTTCACAGGACGGTAGTCTACCCTATTGATGTTGTTGAAGCCAAACTTAGGCAGGCGACGCTGTATAGGCATCTGACCGCCCTCGAATCCGACCTTATGCTTGTAACCAGAGCGAGACTTGGCTCCCTTGTGTCCACGCGTTGACGTGCCCCCACGGCCAGAACCCTGACCACGACCGATACGACGACGAGAGTGAACAGAACCCTCGGCTGGCTTAAGTGTAGATAAGTCCATTGCTATTATCTGTATATACGTTATTACTCTACAACCTGAACCAAGTGGTGTACTTTGGCCACCATACCCCTAATCTGCGGAGTATCCTCATGCTCTACGATCTGGTGCATCTTGCGAAGACCTAGACCATCAAGGGTGCGCTTCTGAGACTTGTTGCACCGTATACGACTACGGACTTGCTCAATTTTGATTTTTGCCATAATACTCTTTACTTGTCTAGGTGTTTATCCTTTAAATACGCGCTCCACAGAGATACCTCTATTCTGTGCAACCATCAATGGGCTACGTAGCTCAGCAAGTGCTGCGATGGTTGCCTTGACAAGGTTGTGGGGGTTCGTTGATCCCTGGCTCTTTGCCAAGACATCCGTAACGCCTACACTGTCTAGTACCGCACGCATAGCACCTCCCGCGATGACTCCCGAACCTGCAGAGGCTGGGCGCAGTAAGATGCGAGCACCGCCGAAGCGACCAATCTGCTCGTGAGGTATGGTTCCGTTGTGGATGGGTACACGTATGAGATTCTTCTTGGCAGCCTCTACGCCCTTAGCGATGGCTGCGGGCACTTCGCTGGCGCGACCCATACCATAGCCTACGACGCCATCCTCGTTACCGACGACAACAATCGCAGCAAAGGTAAAGGTGCGACCACCCTTAGTGACCTTAGTTACTCGATTGATGGCTACAAGACGATCCTTGAGATCTAGATCATTGGTAGCTGTGACTCTATTTGTTGCTATTGCCATGATGTGCTCTATGATTTAGAATTTAAGACCTCCTGTACGAGCTGCATCTGCTAGCTCCTTAACGCGACCATGATAGAGATATCCATTACGATCGAAAACCACCGTATCAATGCCAGCAGCAAGAGCTACACGAGCTATCTCCTGTCCTACCTGAGCAGCTACCTCTTTCTTAGTGCCAGAGGTCTCCATCTTAAGTGAGGAAGCACTCGCTAGGGTACGTCCTTCTATATCATCGATAACCTGTGCGTAGATCTGCTTATTGCTTCTAAATACAGACAGACGTGGTCTCTGAGATGTACCACTTATCTTGCCACGCACACGTGTCTTGATGTGCTTTCTTCTTTGTGCTTTCTTGTTCATATGACTCTTTACTTAGATAGTGGATACGACTTACTTAGTAGCCGTCTTACCAGACTTGCGGCGTACCTCCTCACCGAGGAAGCGAACACCCTTACCCTTGTATGGCTCTGGCTTGCGGAATGAACGAATCTTAGCACAGACCTGTCCTAGTAGCTGCTTGTCGCAAGACTTTAGGATGATCTTAGGAGTCTGATTACGCACCATCTGTGTCTCAATCTTGATCTCGTCTGGGAGTACCATATAAATGGCGTGTGTGAAGCCTAGTGAGAGCTCTAGGACCTGTCCCTGATTAGCAGCACGGTAACCGACACCTATTAGTTCGAGCGTCTGAGTGAACTCTTCGTGTACACCCGTCACCATGTTATGGATTAGCTGACGATAGAGACCATGTAGCGAGCGCTCCTGACGCTCATCTGAGTGACGGATGATTGTGACCTCTCCGTCCTCGACTGAGACCTCGATGCGAGGATCTATATATTGCTTGAGCTCACCCTTGGGGCCCTTTACTGTTACGTAGTGATCCTCCTGAGAGACGGTCACGCCCTGTGGTATAGCTATGGGTAGTTTACCTATTCTAGACATATTGCTTTGCTATAAGGAGGATTAATATACATAACATAGTACCTCACCACCGATCTTGAGCTCACGAGCCTCTTTGTCTGTCATGACGCCGTGAGATGTAGATAGTATGGCGATACCTAGTCCATTGAGTACGCGAGGCATATCTTTGTAGCCTACATACTTACGTAAGCCTGGTCGTGAGACACGCTTGAGGCATTTGATTGCATTGACCTTGTTCGAGAGGTCATACTTGAGGGCGACCTTGATGGTTCCTTTGCATCCCTCCTCCTCAAACATATAGTTGAGGATGTAGCCCTTGTCAAAGAGGATCTTGGTGATGTCCTTCTTGATGTTGCTAGCTGGGATTTCTACCACACGGTGACCCGCTTTGATTGCGTTGCGCAATCGGGTGAGATAATCTGCTATTGGATCTGTCATTGTGTATTAAGATTAAATTGATCTGGAGGGTTCCTAACTGGCTTATAGCTTCTCTCCGAGGCATCGCATACTCATCTATCTTAAGATCTCCACTCCTTACATAAAGGGGGTGATCATCATATAGTTATAGAGCCACGAGTACCGAGGTCGAGAGCCGTAAGGGACAGGCTACCCCAGACAATATTTAATTGATTCGCTGTCAATCATCGCCCCACGCTCTCACTCCAAAGAGTGCGAGCATCTCATACATTCTCCCTGTTAAGAGGAGATATATGAGAGGACAATTCTGGGCAAAGATACGAATAGTCTAGATACTATGAAAACTTTTGGCGTCCGTCGAGAGCATATCGCACCTACCATACAGGCGATAGACAATGCTCTAACTCGCTCTCAGCGTAGTATATCTAAGCCCTATAACTCTCTCTAGATGATTTGCATCTCTCTATGAGAGTTTCTGTCCTCGTATGTGGGAGCCGACGAGAGATTTGTTACCAGCTGGCTTTCTTCACCCCTGGGATGAGACCAGCAGAAGCCATCTCGCGGAACTGGATACGGCTGATGCCAAACTGTCTCATATAACCCTTAGGACGTCCCGTGATTTTGCAGCGATTGTGCAGACGCACGGGAGAAGAGTTGCGAGGGAGTGTCTGTAGCTTCTGCAGAGACTCGTAGTCTCCGGCAGCCTTGAGCTCAGCACGACGCTTCGCATACTTCTGAACGAGCTTCTGGCGCTTGGCCTCACGGGCCTTCATTGATTCTTTTGCCATAAACCTATATGTATCTTACTTATTAGTAGTACGGAAGGGGAGTCCAAATCTCTTGAGTAGCTCGAAGCCCTCCTCATCGGTAGGAGCTGAGGTTACAAAAGTGATGTTCATCCCTAGTATCTTCGTGATGCTATCAAGGTTAATCTCTGGGAAGATAATCTGCTCAGTGATACCTAGCGTATAGTTGCCACGTCCATCCAGCTTAGAGTTAATACCCTTAAAGTCTCGGATACGTGGGAGTGCAACACGCACGAGACGCTCGAGAAACTCGTACATACGGTCTCCACGAAGAGTAACCATGACACCGATAGGCATCTGCTTACGTAACTTGAAGTTGGATATATCCTTACGAGAGTATGTAGCGACTGCCTTCTGACCTGTGATTTGTGTCAACTCATCAATTGCTACATCAATAATCTTCTTGTCACCTGTAGCCATACCAAGTCCCTGATTGATGACAATCTTCTCTAGGCGAGGGACCTGCATACTACTCTTGTAGGCAAAGTGCTTCATCAGATCTGGTGCGATCTGCTCGTTGTATTGCTTCTTAAGATTTACTGTCAGTGCCATAATTATTTAATTATTTCTCCTGAGTGCTTAGCAAAGCGTACCAGCTTACCATCATCATCGAGACGGCGTCCTATACGCGTTCCCTTGCCAGACTTAGGATCTAGCACATTCAGGTTGGATATGTGTATCGGAGCTTCGATGCTGAGAATGGCTCCCTGGGGGTTCTGTGCATTGGGCTTGGTATGCTTAGACACCATATTAAGCCCCTCGACAATCGCACGCTGCTTTTTGACAAGAACCTTGAGGACACGCCCCGTTTTGCCCTTGTCATCGCCAGCGTTCACCATAACGATATCGCCTTTCTTGATATGAAACTTGCTCATCTCTATTCTCTATATAAATTAAAGGACCTCTGGAGCCAGTGATACAACCTTCATATTGACGGCACGTAGCTCACGAGCTACAGGGCCGAAGATACGTGTACCACGTAGTTCGCCACTGGGTGTGAGTAGTACGCAGGCGTTGTCATCAAAGCGAATATAAGAGCCGTCTGTACGACGTATCTCTTTCTTTGTTCTTACGATGAGAGCTTTAGCGACGGTACCCTTTTTCATATCGCTCGAAGGGATGACACTCTTCACAGTCACCACGATGATATCTCCGACCGAAGCATAGCGACGGCGGGTACCACCAAGTACACGGATACAGAGTACCTCGCGAGCACCACTATTGTCTGCTACATTGAGTCTTGATTCTTGCTGTATCATAGTTTACTTCGCTCTTTCTATAATCTCGGTGAGTCTCCAACGCTTGGTGCGACTCAGAGGACGTGTCTCCATGATGCGGACACGATCACCGACGTTCGTTTCATTCTTCTCGTCATGTGCATAGTACTTCTTAGTCTTGCTGACGAACTTACCATATATAGGGTGCTTCTCCTTGAAGCGTGAGGCTACGGTGATGGTCTTGTCCATCTTATTGCTGGTGACGATCCCGATGCGCTCTTTTCTGTGTTTTCTTTCCATGTGAATATTAGTCTATTCTGCAGGGTTATTTTGTACCTCACGTTGAGCGAGGACTGTCTTGAGACGAGCAATCGTACGACGCTGTTCTCTAAAAGCTGCGGGATTTTCAGCTGGAGAGACATAGTGGTCTATCCTCTTCTGCTGATATGATGCCTGCTCGGTCTCTATACGCTCACGGATCTCCTCCGTTGTGAACTCATTGATTTCGCTTATCTGCATAGCTGTATAAGATCTAACGGATTAAACATTAGGGTTTGCAGAGTCGTAATCACGACGTACGACAAACTTAGTCGTAACGGGTAGTTTCTGTGCAGCCAAGCGGAGAGCCTCCTTAGCAATCTCGTATGGGACTCCCTCTACCTCAAAGAGCATACGTCCAGGTGTGACTGGAGCTACAAAGCCCTCTGGATTACCTTTACCTTTACCCATTCGCACCTCAGCAGGCTTTGCTGTGATTGGTTTGTCGGGGAAGATGCGACACCAGACCTGTCCTTGACGCTGCATATAACGTGTTACTGCAATACGAGCAGCCTCTATCTGACGACCAGTGATCCACTTACTCTCTAGGCTCTTAATACCAAAAGAACCAAATGCAAGCTGATTGCCACGCTGTGCATTGCCCTTCATACGGCCCTTTTGCTGCCTTCTAAATTTAGTCTTCTTAGGTTGTAACATAGCTGTGGTCTTTTATTTAACGGTTAGATCTATTGCGACCTCCACGACGGAAGCCTCCACGACGATCACCACGAGAGTCACCACCTCGAGCGCCACCCTGACGGCGTGGCTGTGAGAAGTCAGGAGCTAAATCGCGACGCTCATATACTTCGCCATTCATAATCCAAACTTTGACCCCTATCATACCGACCTTAGTCAGAGCCTCTGTCTGAGCGTAGTCGATATCTGCACGGAGCGTGTGTAGTGGCGTGCGACCTTCTTTGTATAACTCAGAGCGAGCCATCTCAGCATTGTTGAGACGACCTGAGAGCTGTATTTTGATACCCTCAGCGCCAGCTCGCATAGCATTTGCGATAGCCATCTTGACCGTACGGCGGTAAGCCATACGTCCCTCCAGCTTACGTGCTATATCGTTTGCAACTATGACAGCATCTACCTCAGGCTTGCGTACCTCGTAGATGTTGATCTGTATGTTGTCTGCCTGTGTGACCTTCTTGAGCTCAGCTTTAAGGTTCTCCACGTTTTGTCCGCCCTTGCCCACAATCATACCAGGGCGAGCAGTGCATATCGTGATGGTGATTACCTTAAGGGCACGCTCTATGACAATGCGACTCACGAGGGCACCTGATAGACGTGTGTGTAGGTACTTCCTGATACGGTCATCTTCTACTAGTGTATCGCCATAATCGCGACCACCATACCAGTTAGAATCCCAACCACGTATGTAGCCGAGTCTGTTTGCTATTGGATTAATTTTCTGTCCCATGTCAGTTACTTAGCTACGTTATTAACTATTTGATCGACCCACACTGTGATGTGATTCGAACGCTTGCGGATTCTGTAGCCACGGCCTTGTGGAGCTGGGCGTAGACGCTTGAGTGTGACTCCCTCGTCTACATAAATCTTGGAGACGTAGAGCTCACCCTCGTCAGCCTTGCGACCGTTGAGTTGCTCCCAGTTAGAGACGGCGCTACGTATGAGCTGCTCTACACGCTGAGCAGCTACCCGGCGAGAGCTAAATCTCAGGGTAGCCATCGCGCGCTCTACCTCCATGCCTCTTATGTTGTCGACGACTAGACGCATCTTACGAGGAGATGTGGGCACGTTGCGTAGCTTAGCTACGGCGGGCTGTGTCACAGTCTCCTGAGCGGTCGTCTCTATTGTATCTTGATTATTGGCACTCATGTGTGATAATTACTTTGATTCGATTTATTACAGGGTGCTAACTAGCGATTGCCAGAGTGACCACGGAAGGTACGAGTAGGAGCGAACTCTCCGAGCTTGTGACCCACCATATTCTCTGTAATAAATACAGGTATAAAACTCTTGCCATTGTGTACGGCGATCGTATGTCCCACGAAGTCTGGAGAAATCATTGAGGCGCGAGACCAAGTCTTGATGACTGATTTCTTGCCACTTTCATTCATAGCCAAAACTTTCTTTTCGAGCTTGACGCTGATAAATGGCCCTTTCTTAAGTGAACGACTCATGTGTTTAGTTCTTGCTTAAATGATACAATGATTACTTCTTACGCTTTGTGGCGGCTCTCTCGATGATGTACTTAGAGGAGTGCTTCTTAGGAGCTCTCGTCTTAAGACCCTTAGAGTATAGACCCGTACGTGAGCGTGGGTGTCCTCCGGAGGCACGACCTTCACCACCACCCATTGGGTGATCGACAGGGTTCATAGCCACACCGCGTACTCGTGGTCTACGACCTAGCCAGCGTGTGCGGCCAGCCTTGCCTGATCTCTCGAGTGCATGGTCGGAGTTACCGACACTACCTATCGTAGCTTTGCATGCAGCGAGGATACGGCGAGTCTCTCCACTAGGCATACGTAGTACGACATAATTATCCTCACGAGCTACCAGCTGTGCGAAGGCACCAGCACTACGTACCAGCTTACCACCCTGACCAGGGCGTAGCTCCACGTTGTGCACGATCATACCCACAGGTACCTTAGCTAGTGGTAGTGCGTTACCTACCTCAGGTGTTGCGTTTTCACCTGACATCACTTGCTGGCCTACAGTCAGTCCGTTAGGAGCGATGATATAGCTCTTAGCTCCATCGGCATAGTATAGGAGTGCGATGCGAGATGATCTGTTTGGATCATACTCGATACTTTTGACTGTAGCGGGGATGCCATCCTTTGTTCTCTTGAAGTCGACGAGACGATACTTGCGCTTGTGACCACCACCGACATTGCGTATGGTCATCTTACCAGTATTGTTACGACCACCCGATTTACGAGCTCCAACTACAAGAGACTTCTCTGGTGCACTGGCAGTGATGGCGTCAAATGCACCAATAGTTTTGTGTCTTTGCCCCGGCGTTGCGGGCTTTAGTTTACGGATTCCCATTGCTTATATATTGCTAAAGAAATCGATTGTATCCTCACCTTGGAGCGTTATGAAAGCCTTCTTGAAGGCTGGCTTACGACCCGTGATGACACCCGACTTGGTATAGCGGCTAGAGCGCTTACCATCGTAGCGACAGGTGTTGACACTATCGACCTTGACGTTGTACATCTTCTCGACAGCGTTACGTATCTCAATCTTGTTTGCAGTGGGTGCTACTAAAAAGGCGTAGCGCTGCTGATTGCTCTCAGTGATTGCTGTCATCTTCTCTGAGATGATTGGTTTGATTATGATTCCCATATCAATGCTCTACTACTTCGTGTGACTTAAAACATCTCATTTACCTGCGCTAGAGCATCCTCTGTAAAGACTATCTTGCGACAATCTAGCACGCAGTAAGTATTAAGATCCTGAGCACGTATGATGCTGACTGAGGGTATGTTGCGAGCGCTAAGTGCTACTGCATCCTCAATCTGAGACACTACGTAGAGCGTCTTCTGCCCCTCGATATTGAGAGCCTTGGTCATGCTCACGAAAGACTTGGTCTTGGGTGTCTCAAAGGTCAGCTGGTCTAGTACCATAATCTGATTGTCCTGAGCCTTATAGGTGAGCGCACTGCGACGTGCTAGCTGACGGAGCTTCTTATTGAGCTTGAAGCTGTAGCTGCGTGGACGAGGTCCGAAGACGCGTGCACCACCACGTAGGATGTTTGAGTTGATATCACCACGACGAGCACCACCCGTACCTTTCTGGCGGAATAGCTTACGTGTGGAGCCACTCATCTCGCTACGCTCCTTTGTCTTGTGGGTACCTTGACGCTGATTAGCGCGGTACTGCTTTACGGTTAGATAGATAGCGTGATCATTGGGCTCTACACCAAAGACGGAGCTCTCCAAGGCTATCTTACGTCCCGTATCTTCACCTTGTATATTGTAGATTGATAGTTCCATTACTTCTCTATTGCTATGATTGAACCCTTAGCTCCAGGCACGCTACCCTTCAGTACGAGGATGTTGTGCTCGGGCATTACTTTGATCACCTCGAGGTTTTGTACCGTGACGCGCTTGTTACCCATTTGACCAGCCATGCGTGTACCCTTGAAAACCTTCGCAGGGTAGGAGCATGCACCGATAGCACCTGGTGCGCGCAGACGGTCATCCTGACCGTGTGTCGTTTGGCCGACACCACCGAATCCGTGACGCTTGACTACGCCTTGAAATCCTTTACCCTTGCTCGTTCCGTGCACATCCACATAGTGGGTATCATTGAAGAGCTCTACGGTGATCTCATCACCGAGCTTGTAGTCGGATCCAAAGCCCATGAACTCGGCCAAGTGGCGCTTGTTAGTTACTCCAGCTGCCTTGAAGTGTCCCTGCAGTGGGCGTGTCGTATGCTTATCTTTAGCATCCTGAAAGCCCAGCTGGATTGCTTCATATCCATCACGGTCAGCAGTCTTTACTTGAGTCACTACACAAGGACCTACTTCGATGACAGTGCATGGCACATTGACGCCCTCGGCACTGAATACGGATGTCATTCCGATTTTCTTTCCTAATAATCCTGGCATTTCTGTAGTTGATTACTCTGTTAATACTTAATTTCGATGTCTACGCCACTGGGCATCTCCAGCTTCATCAGCGCGTCAATCGTAGGTGCTGAGGCATTGTAGATGTCGATAAGACGCTTATGAGCATTTAGCTCAAACTGCTCGCGACTCTTCTTGTTGACGAAGGTGGAGCGGTTCACCGTAAAGATGCGCTTATGCGTGGGCAGTGGCACAGGACCACTGACCAGCGCATTAGTATTCTGTACGGCCTTGACGATCTTCTCGGCAGACTTGTCTACGAGCATGTGGTCGTATGACCTCAGCTTGATTCTGATCTTTTGGCTCATTACTATATTGTGAGATTATTACTTTATCAAATCAACGCGACCATTGAGTTCCTCAAGGATCTTCTTAGCTATTGACGAGGAGACCTCTGCGTAGTGCGAGAAGCTCATCGTGCTAGAGGCACGACCACTCGTGATCGTACGTAGGGCTGTCACATAGCCAAACATCTCGCTTAGGGGCACCTTAGCCTTGATAACCTGTGCTCCAGAGCGGTTCACCTCTGAGCCCTCGACCTGACCGCGACGCTTGTTGAGGTCACCGATTACGTCACCCATATTCTCCTCAGGTGTTACCACCTCAAGCTGCATGATAGGCTCCATAAGTACAGGGCTAGCCTGCTCAGATGCCTCCTTGAAGGCCATCATTGCTGCTACCTCAAATGAGAGCTGATCCGAGTCTACGGGGTGGAACGAACCATCCACGAGTGTCACCTTGAGACTATCTAGAGGGTAGCCAGCTAGGACACCGCTCTTCATTGCCTTCTCGAAGCCCTTCTGAACGGAGGGGATGAACTCCTTCGGGATGTTACCACCCTTCACCTCATCGACAAACTGTAGGGCTCCATCGAAGTCCTCGTCGGCTGGACCAAACTTAATAATGATGTCAGCGAACTTACCACGACCACCAGACTGCTTCTTGTAAACCTCGCGTAGGTCGACAGTCTGAGTGACAGCCTCCTTGTAAGCCACCTGAGGCTTACCCTGGTTACACTCGACCTTGAACTCACGCTTCAGACGATCTATAATAATGTCTAGGTGTAGCTCACCCATACCGCTGATGACGGTCTGGCCAGTCTCCTCATTGGTCTTGACGACGAATGTTGGATCCTCCTCAGCGAGCTTAGCCAGCCCGACACCGAGACGGTCCATATCCTTTTGCGTCTTAGGCTCCACTGCGATACCAATCACAGGATCGGGGAAGTCGATAGACTCCAGTACGAGCGGTGCATTCTCGTCACAGAGTGTGTCACCCGTACGAATATCCTTAAAGCCTACGCCAGCACCGATATCACCTGTACCGATAGACTCCATCGGGTTCTGGTGATTAGAGTGCATCTGGAAGAGGCGTGAGATACGCTCCTTCTTGCCAGAGCGAGAGTTAAAGACGTAGCTACCAGCGTCGATGTGACCACTGTACACGCGGAAGAAGCAGAGACGTCCTACGAAGGGGTCGGTAGCAATCTTGAAGGCGAGTGCACTCATCGGGGCATCGGGGTCAACCTCACGCACCTCCTCCTTGTCAGAGTCTAGCGCATGTCCTACCACCTCTGGTGTATCCATAGGACTGGGCAGATAAGCACAGACGGCATCTAGGAGCGTCTGAACGCCCTTATTCTTAAACGAAGAGCCACACATCATAGGGAAGATCTCCATCGCTAGCGTAGCCTTGCGGATAGCTACACGGATCTCATCCTCTGTGATCTTAGAGGGATCGTCAAAGTACTTCTCCATGAGAGCCTCGTCAGTCTCGGCGAGTGTCTCTAGGAGCTTATCTCTCCACTCCTCAGCATCAGCGCGGAGGTTGTCAGGGATCTCATCAACTTCGTACTCAGCGCCCATGGTCTCATCGTGCCAGAGGATAGCCTTCATCGTGATGAGATCTACGACACCCTTGAAGGAGTCCTCCTCCCCTACAGGGATTTGGATAGGACAGGCCTTAGCACCCAGCATCTCGACCATCTGGCGCTGTACCTCGTAGAAGTTAGCACCCGAGCGGTCCATCTTGTTAACGTATGCGATGCGAGGCACCTTATACTTGTCAGCCTGGCGCCATACAGTCTCACTCTGAGGCTGTACACCGCCCACTGCGCAGAAAGCAGCTACGGCTCCATCGAGGATACGAAGCGAGCGCTCCACCTCGACCGTAAAGTCGACGTGTCCCGGGGTGTCGATTAGGTTAATCTTATACTTCTTATCGCCATAGGTCCAGAAGGTCGTTGTAGCAGCAGAGGTGATTGTGATACCACGCTCCTGCTCCTGCGCCATCCAGTCCATCGTAGCGGCACCGTCATGTACCTCTCCGATTTTGTGCGTTAGTCCGGTGTAGAAGAGTATTCGCTCAGAGGTCGTCGTCTTACCAGCATCGATGTGAGCCATGATGCCGATATTACGCGTTTGCTCGAGCTTAGAATGAATTGCAGACATAGATTTTATGGTTAGTGTAGGTTAGAAGCGGAAGTGTGCGAAGGCACGGTTGGCCTCAGCCATACGATGTACGTCCTCCTTACGCTTGAACGCGCCACCCTGACTGTTGTAAGCATCCATAATCTCTGCAGCTAGCTTGTCAGCCATGGTCTTACCACCACGCTTGCGTGCGAAGATGATGAGATTCTTCATGGAGATAGACTCCCGACGCTCTGGGCGTATCTCTGTCGGCACTTGGAAGGTTGCTCCTCCGATACGACGAGACTTAACCTCTACGTGGGGGGTGATATTGTCTAGAGCTGCCTTCCAAATCTCTAGGGCGCTCTTCTCCTCCTGCGACATCTTGTCCTTGACGATGTCTAGGGCTCTGTAGAAGATGCTGTACGCTAGGCTCTTCTTGCCATCGTACATGAGGTGGTTGACAAACTTTGTAACCTGACGATCTCCAAATACGGGATCGGGCAGTACCTGCCTCTTCTTAGGCTTAGCCTTTCTCATTGTTTCGTGATATTATACTATTGTCTCGTCGTCTTATTTGGGTTGCCATCATACTGAATTGTTGTCTTCAACGCCCCCTCTGGGGCATTTACTCAACCTGTCCTAAGTCTTAGGACCAGCAGATCCAAATAGTACCACGGGGACAAGTGTGGTTACTAGATTTAGATTGCACTCCTCTGCTGGGCGTAGCCTGCTCGCTTGTAGCTGAGACTGCCACTCTGGGGAGTATCTTTTAGATTTATCTGTGGGGAGAGGTACTCGCTGATGTACCTATATATAGTGTACGCTTTAGGAGCGTAATGGGCTGAGGGAGGGTGATTCATCCAGCACCTCGCGCCACAACATCTGATTAATCTAGGCGACTCGTCTTACTTCGCCTTGGGACGCTTAGCACCATACTTAGAGCGGCGCTGGCGACGTCCATCGACACCGGCCGTATCGAGTGCTCCACGCACGATATGGTAGCGTACACCGGGCAGGTCCTTGACACGGCCTCCACGCACCAATACGATACTATGCTCCTGAAGGTTGTGACCCTCTCCGGGGATGTAGGCGTTCACCTCCTTGCCGTTGGTCAGACGCACACGTGCCACCTTACGCATAGCCGAGTTTGGCTTCTTGGGGGTAGTCGTGTAAACGCGGACACAGACACCACGACGCTGTGGGCATGAACCCAAAGCTGGAGACTTACCTTTTTCCTCAAAGGTCTCTCGTCCCTTTCTTACTAGCTGTTGGATAGTAGGCATTAACTTCTCGTTTACTTAATTCTTGGTTTACAATATATGATTCTAGCGCTACGCTACCAGGAGCTCGTAGTAGTGCAACAAGACGCACCTCACCACGACCTACAGTAGGCATAGCGGGGACAAAGGTACAAAAACTTTTTGACCTGACAAGCCTCATTACAAGGAGAATGATTCAAGCGTGACGGATAACCCTCTGTTTAGGAGCGCAAAGTCTGGACGTCCGACCTTGTGAAAGGGTACATCGTCTGGACGTGTCGCGATGCGACCACGGCTGTCCCCTACTTGAGAGCAAGTTTCGCTCCTCCGCAAGGAGGATTCCGCTCCTCTACAAAAGCAAAATCACCTCTCCGCAAAAGTCAAGTGACATTTCCGGAGAAGTGAAATGAGTATTCCAGAAGAAAAATTCTTTCTCTCTAGATAGGTTTGTGAATCTATCCCGTGACGCTCCGAAGAGCTGTGTCTCGACGGTCTGCGTCCTTGTGGGGTGATTACTGGATAGCAGCGAGTCCCGAGAACCCCATAAAGGCCATCGCTAGGATGCCAGCGGTGATGAGGGCGATGGGGATTCCCTTCATAGCCCGAGGCGTGCTGCCAGTCTTGGCGAGCTGCTCACGGATACCAGCGAAGATGACCATAGCGAGGAGGAAGCCGATACCGATGGAGACGGCATACATAAGTGACTCAGCATAGGTAAACTCCTTCTGGATGACGAGAATTGCGACACCGAGTACACAGCAGTTTGTCGTAATCAGCGGGAGGAAGACGCCGAGCGCCTGATAGAGTGCCGGGGAAATCTTCTTGATAATCATCTCAATCATCTGCACGAGTGTGGCGATGACGAGGATGAAGGCGATGGTCTGCAGGAATTCGAGGCCTAGGGGAACTAATATATAGGTCTGTACGAGCCAGGTGACCATAGTCGCCAGTAGCAAGACGAAGGTGACGGCTGCTCCCATGCCTGTGGCAGTGGAGACTTTCTTAGAGACACCTAAGAAGGGGCAGATACCGAGGAACTGGGAGAGGACTACGTTGTTGACAAAGACTGCAACAATGAATATGATAAGAAATTTCATAGTAGTAAGTGTCTGTGTGATGAACTGTGGCTAGGAGTTAGCCTTTGCATCTCATTGGTTTGACCTATTGCTTCTTGGTGATAGCGTGATAGATGCCGATGAGTAGTCCTAGAGCGATAAAGGCTCCCGGAGGCAGTACGAAGAGCAGTGCGGAGTAGTCGTTGGGATAAGCGGTCAGGCCAAAGAATGAACCGCCGCCGAGCATCTCACGTACGATGCCTAGGAGGGTGAGTCCGATGGTAAAGCCTAGTCCGATGCCGATACCGTCAAAAAGTGATATGCCGACGCTACTCTTGGAAGCGGTAGACTCGGCACGTCCGAGGACGATACAGTTGACCACAATCAGCGGTATAAAGATGCCTAAGCTCTGGTCAAGCGCCGGTAGGTATGCCTTGATAATCATCTGTAGCACGGTGACGAAACCAGCAATGACGACGATAAAGGCAGGGATACGTACCGCATCGGGTATGAGTCGCTTCAGGAGGGATATCATCACATTGGAGCAGATAAGCACGAAGGTGGTGGCTAATCCCATACTGAGTCCGTTGATGGCCGACGTGGTGGTCGCCAAGGTAGGACACATACCGAGGAGAAGCACGAAGGTGGGGTTCTCCGTAATGATACCATTGGTAACTGTCTTGATATACTTATTCATGGTCGTGCATTACTTTTACTTAGTAGATTCGTTTGCATTCGCCTCAAAGATGCGCTGCGCACGGGCGATGCCCTGGAGGATAGCTCGTGAAGAGACGGTCGAGCCTGTGACTGCGTCTATAGCTCCGCCATCCTTGCTTAGCTTGAGGCTGGAGGAGGTGACTCTCTTGCCTATGAGCGAACTCTTGGAGGGCTTAGCGGTGGCGGGGTCTTGGTTGCCTCCGTAATGGTTGCTGATGGAGAGGAGCTTGCCTGTGGCGTTGAGGTCAGCTATGGCAAAGGCTGTGAGCACACCTTTATTGTCAAAGCAGACAAGCATCGGCAAGCAACGGCCCTCGTAATCATTGTCGCTGGTAGTGACGACGAGTAGGCCTGTCGTCTCGCTCATATTGTTGGGGCCATAGCTCTGAGTTAGCCAGGGAGTGCCGTCGTCGGTGGTTCCGTTCTTCGCTTTGTCCACCAGACGATAAGCGGGGAGGAGCGTATTGAAGAGGCTGTCGATGACCTCTCGCTCGGGGAGCGCACAGCTACTCTCGGTGGGTTGTGCCGTGGAGCCACCCTCGCCGACGACGCTCTGGTAAGCTCGGTAAGCTCGCTCGAGTGCATCAATGAATGCCCGACTGGAGATGGTTGCTGCGGTTATGGCGTCAACCTTACCGCCACCGCCGTCCTTAGAGACCTTCAGGGGCGAAGCTTGGCTCATGTTAAGCCCTCGCACATCACGGATAAGGTCAGCATTAGGTGCGGGAGAGGTGAACCACTCCTGTATCTTAGCACCTAGTCCTGGGGTCTCCTCGTGCTTGAGTACCTTGAAGCCGACGATCTGGCTCTCCATATCAAAGCCTACCATAATGTCGATGTGACCAGCGAAGCCTGCATCGGTGTAGGTCTCGATGGCGTAGCCGACGGGCTGTCCACCCTGCGTGGCGGGATAGACGGCGAGGGAGCCCTCACCCTCGAGTGCGACGGTGTCTCGCTCTTCGTAAGGATTATTGTCAAAGGCAGGGACAATCTCTTTGATTGCCTCGACCTTAGCTTTCGTCTCGGCCTGTGCGATGGTATCTTTGGTTGCTACATTGACCAAAGCTAGAATACCAGCTATAATCAGACAGATGATCCCGAGTGAGAGGATCATGTTGGGGAGTGTAGAGGGTAGCTTCTTCATCTTTTAGCCTCCTTTCTAGATTTGACCACATGACCGAAGTGACGTGGCTTGATGTAGGTGTTGAGTAGTGGGGTGAACGCATTCATAATGAGGATAGCAAAGGACATACCCTCAGGGTAAGAGCCCCACAAGCGGATGATGACGGTGAGGAACCCAATCATACAGCCGTAGATGAGCTGCGCACGGTGCGAGATAGGCGAGGTGACGTAGTCGGTCGCCATAAAGACTGCACCAAAGAGCAGACCACCCGTCAGTAGGTGGAAGAAGGGACTAGCATACATCGCTGGGTCGTAGAGGTGCATGATGCCACTCAGTACGAAAGCGGAGACGATGATAGCCACAGGTGTGTGCCACGTGATGATGCGACGGATGAGTAGATAAGCTAAGCCGATGAGGATAGCGATGGCACTCACCTCTCCCATAGAGGAGAAGTTGAAGCCAACGAGGAGCTGTAGCGAGTCGGGCAGCTGATCGATAGCTCCTGACTTGAGGATGCCTAGAGGGGTTGCTCCTGTGACTGCATCGGCAGCTTGCTCGGCAAGACGGGCAGGAGTCTTCCAGGTAGTCATCTGTGCTGGATAGGAGATGAGGAGGAAGACACGCCCGACGAGCGCAGGGTTGAAGATGTTATTGCCCAGTCCTCCGAAAGCCATCTTGCCAATGCCGATAGCGACGACACCACCCATCAGGACGAGCCACCAGGGGAGCGAGGCGGGGAGGTTGAAGGCTAGGATGACGCCTGTCAGGAGCGCCGAGCCGTCGAGCAGACGACAGGGACGATGCAGGAAGAAGCGGGTGATGACCCACTCCGTGAGCATACAGGAGGCTACCGAGATAGCGGTGATAAGTAGAGCGTCAGTCCTAAACTGGTAGAGCATGACGAGGAATGCTGGTATCAAAGCAATCAGCACCCCATACATATTCTTGCTAATGGTGTCACCGCTATGGATATGCGGTGAGGGTGATACGATGACTTGTTGTGCCATAAGCTATATATCGTAGTCGATGATGAGGATCGGTGATCTGTCTCAGTGTGTATTACTTCTTGCGGGCTCGCATGATACCCATGACGGTCTGCTTGCCGACACGTATGTAGTCGAGGAGCGGACGTCCCGCAGGGCAGGTGTAGCTACAAGAGCCGCACTCGATGCAGTCGGCGATGTAGTTGTGCTCGGTACTCTCCCAGTCTTTGTAGATGGTGTCACGCATGAGGAAGGCGGGATTGAGGCCCATCGGGCAGACCGATACGCACTTACCGCAACGTATGCAGTCGTGCATCTCGGGACGTGTCGACTCCTTGGCAGAGAGGATGAGTAGTCCTGACGAACCCTTGGCGACGGGTACCTCCGTGTTCACAAGTGCGCGACCCATCATAGGGCCACCACCGATGATTTTGCCAGGCTCCTCAGCATAACCTCCCGCAGCATCGATGAGCGTCTGCATAGGCGTACCGATACGCGCCTTGAAGTTGGAGGGATGTGAGATAGCTCGTCCCGTAACTGTGATAACTCGCTCGACGAGTGGCTTGTGCTTCATGACCGCCTCGTAGATAGCGAAGGTGGTCCCGACATTCTGCACGATAGCACCCGTAGAGATAGGCAGCGCACCTGAGGCAACCTGCTTGCGTATGAGTGCATCGATGAGCTGCTTCTCGCCACCTTGCGGGTAGCGCTTCTTGAGGGGTACGACAGCGATGCTCTGCCCCTCGGGGAGGAATGCCTTCGCCCGCTCGGCTGCGTCTCGCATCGTGCGGATAGCTTCTGGCTTATTGACCTCGATGCCGATGAGCGTTCGTGGAGCGCCTGTAGCTTTCATAATGATGGCACAGCCCACCATGATTTCCATCGCCTTGACACGCATGAGTGCGTCATCGCTCGTGAGGTAGGGCTCACACTCGACAGCGTTGATGATGACGTAGTCAGCACTCTGCCCTGGAGGGGGCGAGAGCTTGACATGGGTGGGGAAGGTCGCACCGCCCATACCGACGATGCCCATCTCAGCTATACGGTCGATAATCTGCTTAGGGTCTAGCTCTGTCTCCGTGATGAGCGTATCTGTCTGGTCAATGTAGTCCTCCCACTCGTCGCCCTCGACCTTGATAAAGATGGCGGGCTTCTTAAAGCCACTAGCGTCTGTTATTTGGTCCACCTTGGTAACGGTGCCCGAGACGGAGGAGTGAATATTTGCCGAGACAAAGCCGCCTGCCTTGCCTAGGAGTGTGCCCACGCGCACCTGGTCGCCCTTGCTGACGGCAGCGGTGGCGGGCGCACCAATATGCTGTGCTAATGTGATGACCACCTCGTCTGGAGGAGCGACAACGGTGATAGGTACCCCTGCGCTAATCTTATGGTCGTGGGGATGGATACCCCCTATTCTAAATGTCTTTGCCATAGCTTCGTTTAATCTTTCTGAGGTACAGATGCTGTTGAGGTGGTAGCAGCAGGAGCTGCAGTGGCAGCGGCTGTTGCCATAGCGGGAGCTGGCTTGTCGGCAGGTGCTGGCTTTGCTGCAGGCTCCTTGCGTGGCGGGAAGTTGACCTCATGGATGGCTCCCGTTGGGCACTCGGCCGCACACTTACGACATAGACGGCACTTCTGGTGGTCTATGTAAGCAAGATTGTTCTCAAACGTAATCGCCTCAAAGGGGCAAACCTTAAAGCACTTGCTACATCCGATACAAGCATTCGCACAAGCCTTACGTGCCACGCCTCCCTTGTCCTTGTTGACACAGCTGACGTAGAGACGGCGTCCCTTGGGCCCCTTCTTGCGTAGCTCGATAATCATCTTCGGGCAAGCCTTGACACAAGCACCGCAGGCGGTACACTTATCTTCGTCCACCTCGGGAAGGCCCGTCTCGGGATTCATGTGGATGGCATCGAAGTCGCAGACAGCGACGCAGTCGCCATTGCCTAGACACCCGTAGCTACAGCCCGTCTCGCCACTGTAGAGAGTCGACTCAATCTTACAGCTGCGAGCTCCTATATAAGTATTAGTGCGTGGGCGCGCCTCACAGGTACCATTACAGCGCACGACCGCTACGAGCGGGTCGCTCTTGGCGACACTCTGACCGAGTATCTCTGCGACCTTGGTCATAACCGGCTCTCCGCCTACAGGGCACCAGAGCCCTTCGAGAGAGGAGGCTTCGCAGCAAGCCTTAGCAAAGCTGGCACAGCCTGGATGACCGCAGCCACCGCAGTTCGCCTGGGGGAGTACCTCAGCAACCTCAGCGATACGCGGGTCTTCTTTTACTTCAAACTTCTTGGAGGTGATAAAGAGCAGGACGGCACTCACGAGTGCTATCACTACAAGAACAAGTATGGTGGGTAGTATTGTCATAGAGGAGTGTGTATGAACTTACTTTTTTCGCACGGTAAAGGAGAATGTGCGCTCGAAGCGGTGGCGCATGAGCCAGAGTAGGAGCATATAGAGAGCAGCTACGCCTAGGGCTATTAGGATTTGAGCCAGAGTACCTACCTCTAGGTAGCTCAGGAGGATTGTCGTAGCGATGATGAGTATTGTGGGGACGACCATCGTCAGGAGTACAGCGCGCATGCCCAGCGAGCTACGCATCTCCAGAGAGACCTGATCCCCCAGGGCGATGTTGCTAGGGAGCTGCGAGCGTTCGAGCGTAATCGTCTCGAGACGACTCTCAGAGGCGTGGCAATGACCCGCAGCCTCGCAGTGACTACACGCTGATGGGCGTAGCACTGTGAGACACACCTCGCCATCTTCTATGGCAGTTATGGTGGCACTTCGCTCTATACACTCAGACTTCATTGGCTCTATATTATTACATCGCTACAAGCTCCGCAACCGCAAAGGTAACAATAAATAATTAGTCTTAGTACGGTAGTGGGTGAATAATTTAGCAAAATGCCCCTCTCTCCTGGGGCCTATCTGCGACTTCCCGCAGAGCGGCAAAAGGGTTCTTCCCGAATAGTCAAAGGACTTTTCCAGAAATGTGATTTCACTCCTCCGAAACTGTCAAATTACTTCTGAGCAGCTGTCAAATGGCACTTCCGGAGGGGAAGTTTTTTCTCACCAAGAGGCTTTGCGCTTCCCTCCACCAGGATTGGCTCACGAAGTGGCATGGTGCCGTAGACTACTCTACGACACTCGGAGATTACGGGGCGGTAGGTCTTACCGCTCTGCGCAAAAGGCTGTGATAGCCTCTATAAGCTTCGCGTTGTCTGCGGCGTCACGAGCGGTGATACGTACCATCTCGCCCTTGACTCCGCGGAGAGTCGTGGCGTCATAGATGGCAATATTGTGCTCCTCCATCAGATACTTAATCAGCTCGGCTGCCGTGGCGCAGTGTATCTGAACGAGAAAGAACGGCGCATCGCTCGGCATCACCTCAATACCATCTACCTGACGTAGCTTCGTCTCTAGCTCGAGGGCGTTCCGTTGCCACTTACGTATCGGTAGCGTAAACTGGGCTGGATGAATAAGGATGTACTTAGCTACTTCGACCGCCATAGTACTAACCGCCCACGGGTCTACAACCTTCTGAATTTCCTTGACAATCTTCTTGTCGGCAGTCACGTAGCCTATACGCAGTCCTGGCAAACCGTACGTCTGAGTAAAGGAACTAACGAAGATGATATTGGGATGGCTCTTCACATCGCTCAGCGTGAGTGTCGGCTGCGTCGTGAAGGTAGCATAGGACTGGTCCACGATGAAGGATACCTGCGGGTGAGCGCTGATAAAATCTATGAGCTCAGCCCGTGAGCGAAAGCGCCCTGTCGCGCTATTCGGTGAGCAAATCCAGCAAAACTCCTGCCCCTCGAGCTGTATCTCCTGCGTCTCTACATCCTCGGGAATGTAGGTCAGCTGCCAGCCGTATCGCTTGGCGGCTAGCTCGTAGTGCTGATAGGAGGGGACAAGGATGACACCACGCTTGCCAGCGAATGCCTCAGCAATCGTATAGAATCCAGCAGTGCGCCCAGGGGTGATGACTATATTGTCGGCATGTAGCCCGTTGCGCTTGGCAATCATCGTACGGAGCGTCTTGTAGTCTGGCTCAGGGTAGTAGCGCATCATCTCTATCATGCGGTCGTTGAGGTGCTCAGCGAGCTTCGTCAGCTCGGGAGCAAACCATGAGGCGGTGTCAAACTGCAGCGGAGGCGTGACCATGCTTGTCGTCTGGGTTGAGTTCTTCTTTATCATAACTTGCGTGTTTAGACAGCTGTGAATGTTATTTCTGAGATACTTTGTTCTGTAGTTGCTTGGCTAGGGCTCGCATCTCCGGCGTGTGCAGTGCTTCGTAGAGCTGCTCCTTATTATATAGAGGACTCTCGGATGTTGCGCCCGCATGGAGCAATAGCTTATAGCAGAGTATGCGAAGGCAGCGGTCGTTGATAACCTCTGCGGGGAGTATGCCTGAGCGGTAAGCAGCGAGGAGCTCCTGGTAGCTCGCCAGCGGGTCTAGAGGACCGAGGAGGAAATCATTGCCCGCTAGGATGGCAGCCACAGAGATGGGCAGCCCCTCCGTGCGCTGCACGCCCCGCATCTCCAGACCATCGGTAAAGATGAGTCCCTGGAAGCCCATCTGCTCACGCAGTAGTCCGGTCACGATGGCGTGGCTTAGGGAGGAAGGGCAAGACACATCAGGCTCCAGTGCGGGGACAGAGAGGTGCGCCACCATAATGCCCCCAAGACCAGCATCTATATATGCGCGAAAGGGGGCTAGCTCTACCTGATTGAGCTCCTCAAGCGTGCCCGACACGGTGGGGAGTGTCTTGTGTGAATCCTTGTCCGTATTGCCATGCCCGGGGAAGTGCTTCGCAACGGACAGGACACCACCGTCCTCAAGTCCTTTTGCCAAGGCTAGTCCGTGCGAGATGACTATGTCGGGCGTTGCGCCTAGGCTTCGGGAGCCGATGACGGGGTTCTTGGGATTGTTGTTGACATCCAGCACCGGCGCAAAGCTCACCTGTATGCCCATCACACGGCACTGCTGCGCCATATGCTGCCCGAGGGTGTACATCTCCTCGGGCGTACAGTGGTCGGCAAGTTGCTTCATTCGGGGATAACGGATGGTTCCCTGGAGACGCATCGCCAGGCCCCACTCGGCATCGGCGGTAATCAGTAGCGGGATGCGTGACTGCTCCTGGAGTAGGTGGGTAAGCCGGTACTGATCGTAGGGCTCGCCCTTGCGGAAGAGTACTCCGCCAGGTCCTATCTGGTCGATGAGGCGCAGGCAACGAGCTCGAGATGCTTCGTCATAGCGTGGCTCCCAGATGGGAATTATGAGCTGACCGATTCGCTCCTCGATAGTGAGCGTGCGGAGCCAGTCGCTCGCCACACGGACGATGGAGTCCGAGCTCTGCTGGCTCGGCACCAGATGTGTGGGAAGTTGCTGTGCCGCTGTCTCGGATCCTGCGCACCCCACGAGCAGCACCATCAATAGAGATAGCGACGAGAGCAGACGCCCCGAAGGTCTCCATCCTCGTACCCTCGCACAGCGCGAGACAAGCCAACGATCCGATCGTAAGAGATAGTTCATACTGCTACAATAATTGCGACTAACCTCTCTGCAAAGATAGAGAAATCAGTGCAAACGGATTGGCACCCTGTTTCTGTATTTAAGCATATCGTCATAAGTGGTCTCTGCCTGAAGCTGATTGGGTTATTGCTCGGGGTGATAGGACGAGTGAAAATAGCCCCTTTTAGGTATTGCGGGGTGTGAGATATGGGGGTAGCTTTGTGAAGCACATTAAAATCGAGTCCCCTTCACAATGAGTATGTCCATAAAGGTCGTGATATACAACCTTATACAGCGATATGCCTATCGCAATATTATTAGTTTGCTCCTCCTTATCGGTGGGGTGTTGAGTTTTACGGCAGAAGCTCAATCCCCCAAAGTAGGTATAATCCGTGGACGATTGGAGGGCGCCGAGAGTGAGGACCTTGCAGCTATTACCATTTCGCTCGACGGCACAAGTTATCACACCCTCACCGATGAGCATGGTAACTTTGAGCTAAGCAACATACCTTGCGGCAAGTATCTCCTCAACATCACCTCTCTCTTCATAGAGCCCGAACAGCACAAAATCGTCTTGAACGCGCCACTTCTTGAGCTCCGCTATCAGGTAAAATCTAGCCAGACGGAGCTGGGGACAGTGGTGGTGACGGGTACATCAGCAAAGCGACGTACCGAGTTGAGTGGTTTCTCGGTTAATGTATTGGAACTAGATGCTACTAGTAAGTTTAGCCTATCCACCTCCGAAGTCCTCGACCGGCTCCCCGGCACCCGCATCCGCAGTAGTGGAGGTCTAGGCGCGCGCACCAATGTCAATATCAATGGTATGTCGGGTGAGTCAATCCGCACATTCATCAATGGCGTCCCTCAGAGTAGCTATGGAGGTAGCTTCTCCCTGCGTAGCATCCCCTCCTCGATGATTGAGCGCGTAGAGGTCTATAAAGGGGTGGTGCCTGCCTATCTCTCTGATGATGCTCTGGGTGGTGCCATCAATATCATCCTTAAGAACCGCAAGAGCAATCAGCTCGTTGTCTCCTACTCTGGGGGGTCGTTCAATACCCACCTTGCCAATCTCTATGGTAGCTATTACCTAGGGAATGGGTTTATGCTCTCCGCTTCGCTTTACTATAATTATAGCAAGAATAACTACTGGGTATGGGGCGATGACATCGTCTATGAGTATGGCAATGGACAAGTGACCAAGGTCGATAAGGCACGTCGTTTTCACGATGCTTATCGCGACTATGGTACCCGCTTGGCCTTAAGTCTGAATGACCGCAGCTGGGTGGATCAGCTCTCTCTCAATGTGATTGCCTCGGGCGGATACAAAGAGATACAGCATGGAGCTCGTATGAATAGAGTCTATGGCAATCGCCATAGAAATAGCCGTATGCTGGCCGTAGAGACCAGTTACCGTAAGGATGACATCTTCACCGATGGGCTCTCCTTCGACCTGCAGCTAGGCTATACGAATAATCATAGAGTGGTGGTAGATACCGTGCCCTATCGTTATGACTGGAGTGGTCAGCCCATTGTGGATAGCAATAATCAGCCTATCAAGACCGACTTTGGCGCAGAGGTGCGCAATCCCCTCACGGGAGGGCCCTCACTGCAGACTGATATTAGCAATACCTTTACCACTCGCACGAGCTTGGCCTATACCTTCCTAAAGCACCACACCCTCACAGCTAGGTGGCAAGGCACCTACTTCTTACGTGATAGTCACGACCCGCTGGTGCCTAAGTACATTACTCCGCCCGACCAGAATAAAAGGTCCTTGAAGTCCATCGCCTCCCTCTCCCTGGAGGATAGTTGGCTAGAGGGACGTCTGAAAAACTCCCTCTTCTACAAGCAGTACTACCAGCAGGTACACGCCATCATGGAGCTGAATAACCCCACGACCGGTAAGCTGGAGAATACTCCCGTGGAGAGTGCCACCTCCTTTCACGGAGTGGGCGGTACCCTCTCCTACAAGGTGCTAGATGGTCTTTATCTACACGCTTCGGCCGAGCGGGCCATACGACTCCCCAGCGAGCTAGAGCTATTTGGCAATGTCGCCTCCAACGTCTCTCAGATGCCCAATCTAAAGCCCGAGAGAAGCAACAACTTCAACCTTGGCACCAACTTTGGCACCTACCATTTAGGGCCTCTAGGCATCAGCGGATCGGGTACTCTATTCGTACGTGATACACGTGATATGATTCGAGAGAAAGTGATGATCGGGCCTACGGCCGACTATTCGCAATTCGAGAATGTGGACAATATTCTGAGCCGTGGCATTGACACCGAGTGCTCGCTCTCACTATGGAATAAGCTCTTCCTCACGGGGAGCTACTCCTATACTAAGGCGACCTACAACAATCGCAACGAGTCGATCTACGGGCTGCCCCTACGGCACGAGCCACCACACAAGGCCAATCTCAACCTCCGCTACCTGATACCCAATCTCGGAGCCGAAGGCAATACCCTTACCCTCGGGGCCAATCTATTCTACGTAAGCAAGTTCCCCGTGGATCTTGTGATCTACAGCACCCCTTATGTGCCGCATCAGTCACCAGTGAGCCTATCCGTCAGCTATACACTGCTCAAGGGGGCACTCACCATCAGTTTTGACGCAAAGAACATCTTCAATCAGCAGATATTCGACAACTATGCACTGCAAAAGCCAGGACGTGCCTTCTTTGGCAAGCTGGTCTATACACTGCAATAAGAGATAACACTTTATTCACTTTATAGAAAACAATAGTATGAAACGAACTATCAAAACCCTCTTTACCATAGGGGCTACGGCACTCCTCGTCACGCTCTTCTCCAGTTGCGATGATGAGCAAGAGAAGCGTCTCGACCCTGTCAATCCAGGTAATAGCACCAACATCGTCGGAGCCGACATCACCACTGCAGGCACGTACGAAAGCAAAGATGGCCTTGACTTCTACATCGGATACACAGTAGGCTACAACGCTCGCACTAACAACTTCTACCTCCACCAGTTTGACAAGCTCGATGATCCCAATGTGACCATCGTAGGTGGTAAGGATGCCTTTCCATTGGTTTCCGATGCGAGAGCACCACACGCTTATAGAAGTAGCGATGGCTTCCTCTACAGCCTCACCTATCGTGTAGGCGATATCACCAATGTAATCTACAACAAGGCTACCAAGAAGTTTGAGCTGCGCACCACCGTACGCTCACAGAACGTGATCGGGAATAGCAATATGCGCTTTGCCCTGCTGCCAGGCTCCCACTACTCTTCCGTTCACGAGATCAGCCCCGTTCGCTTCGATGCTTCCGGCCAGCAACTCGGCAAGGATGCTACTGGCACTGCCGCATCTATTGGTGGCGCCTACAACATCGTGATCCTAGACAACACCTTGATGAAGCTAGGCAACAACAATAAGGGCAACGTCAGCCTACCCGAGTTGGATAAGCAAGGCTACTTCATCTCTCGCATCCACTCTCCAGTGATTACTGGTGGTAAGATCTACTACGGTGCTCAGATCAGTAAGATTGAGTCGCTCGACAAGGTGCCAGGTAAGAAAACGGTTAAGTCGACCGGCAAGACCGCAACCTTGATATTTGACTACCCAAGCTTTACGAATCCAAAGACCATATTCTATAAAGAGGAGGTAGGCTCCACCACAGGCTATCGCTCTCGCAATATGTTCCTCGCTGAGGATGGCAAGACCATCTACCAGTTGACAGGTTTTGAGGGTGGCAAGGTCTATATGCTCAAGATCCAGAATGGTGAGTATCAAGACTGGTCCATCGATATCGCAGGCAAGTGCGGAGACAGTAAGGCCAGAAGCATTGGCTGGTTCTACGCTGGCGATGGAATCGCCTTTGTACCCTACGAAAAGGGAGATGCAAAGCCTATTACCAACTACACCGATCCACACGGTAATGAGATACCTCAATACCCTTGGGGCATTGCTCGAGTAGATCTCAATACAGGAGAGGTACTCGACCTAGAGGTGCCAAGCCATACCTACTTCTTCCAATACCAAGAGGCTGCTATCCGCAATGGCAAGATTTACTTCGCTATCACACCAGTCGGTAACAACTTTAGCAGCTACGATGGCAACGTCTATATTTGGGACATCAAGAATACCCAGGCTAAGCCACAGCTCGGAGCCAAGCTAGTCAGTGGATCCGACAACGTCTTCACGGCTATTTTCTAACTCCCTCACTTAGGCTTTAATTCGAAAGGGGCTCTCTCTCACAAGAGAGGTCCCCTTTCTTTGTTTGTACAAAAGAAGAGATGCAAGTCCCCTCCTCCCTTGTACGACCACACAGGACCTACATGACCCAATATGAGACTGTTGCATAAAGGCGAATCGCTGTGTTGCTTTCGGGATTCGGCTTC
>JAERMT010000248.1_pt1 | contig 33237 bp, 33 predicted proteins | sample 9267081 | NCBI WGS metagenome assembly JAERMT01 (sample SAMN17071939, study PRJNA684904) | human gut metagenome | isolation source: diarrhea sample from child under the age of five | host: Homo sapiens | place: South Africa: Mafikeng, Mafikeng Provincial Hospital | collected 2019-09
TCCTGTTTACCTCTTTCTCAGGGAGTTTAGTCTCCAGGATTTCCGGGGCGGTTCACTCCCACTTCGTTAATCAGTCGCAGTATCTCCGCACACATGGCGTACCTGCAGGCACACCTGTAGCTGAGGGTGTTTTTTCGGTAAGCAAAATCCATTCTGAACGGTAACAGCTTCGAATAGACCCCGAATAATGAATCCAGATGCTGGTTAAAGTGTGTCAGGAGCTGGGGATCCATTTCGTAACCGGGATTGGCGTTGTAAGTCTTCATGTTTCTTCCTCGTGTTCTGTAACACAGGAAGAAGCGCTGGCGTAATTTTTGAAGAAAACGTTATCACACAAAGACGTGCAAGTTCGCAACTCCCCGGGCGCCACAGAGAAAGTGGGACCACACCCGGGTATCAGAACCATACAGAGAACGGCATACGTGACAGTCAATCACAGCGCAGATAATATCTGAAGTGATGTCATTGTGACGACTGTACTTCATCAGAAACATTTATCAGGTAACATATTTCCAGACTGAAGCGGGAACACGATCGTAAAGTTTGTTCATGGTCAGTTCTGCCAGCCGGTGATCGACCGCAGAGTTGAAGGCTTCCATCTCCGCTGGAGTAAGCTTATAACGCGTGTGGGAAATCACTTTTTCCAGCGTCTCCCGGGATGAACAACGACGGAACTGATACAGCCAGTCTTCTTTGGTCTTAACTTCCATTATCCTCTCGTTATTTTGTGCTGTGATTAACGTTAACATGATACCGTCAGAATAACGTATTCTGACGTCATCCCGGAAGTCTTTCCACTTTCCTGTCTCTCCGGTAATAAAAAATTTTAAATGCTGAAGGCATAACGCCATAACCAGATATTACAAGTAACGTGGCGTTACACGTATTAATGCATTACAGAAGTAACAGAGACAATCAGATAGTAAACAACACTCCGGAAGACTGTTTAATGGCATAAGGTATACTTTTTACGATCACAATATTATATCACTACCAAAATTCATCAGGTGAACTGCAAAAGCAAAACATTAACAGTTCTCCCTCAACCACCGTTATCCACACTATTGACACTGACGATTCATTCTCTTATTTAGCCAGAATAGTCTCCACACAACAGGCAGAATAACAGACATTACTTAACAAAGTACGTTATAGTCGTGTACATTACAGATTTATATTCAGGTGTTGCGGGACTACATTACTGAAGAGAGAGTCAAGGACAGAGTTACAGTACTACTACAGAGAATATCACTGCACAGATACTTCTATGAACATACTTCTATAAATAATACTAATTAACCTTAATTATTTTTTAATGATACATGAACTGCCTGTAGCTGTAACGATAAACAAATTACCCAAAACGAAAAATACTGGTTATCACGGTTCAGAGAACTCGTATAAGTACCTCCCCCCTGAGCAATGCTTCATTTTCTGTGGTTCTATGTGATAGAGTTATGCTGAATACAGTGGCAGTAACACTGCTTTCCACCACTCGATGACAAAGCATACAAAAAATTAATTATATGAATTAACAGTGTTTTTTATAGAATGTTATGCATATCAACCAATATGATTAACAGAAAACTTCATCATGACAACACGTATAACTTTCAATATGACCAGTGATGAGACGCTGCGAATTGTGGATGAGTACTGTCATACCCACAAACTTTCGCGCTCTAAGGTAATCAACGCATTACTCAGCGCCACAGCACCTGTCCTTAACGATATTAACTGTTATTATAAACTTGCAGGCGAACTGCAGTCACGCTTATTAAGTGGAGTGTATCAACGGGATCTTCCTCACAAACGCAATGTCGTCAGTGCAGAGAAGTATTGTCTGGAAATCTGGGAAAACAAACTTTTCACCAGAAGAGTCCTGGAGTTTGACAGTTCAAATGGTGTTCTGTACGCGCTGAAACACAAAAGACACTATCGCCGGGATAAGATGATTGGAAGGGTTGAAAGTCGGTATATCAAAGACATTTGCGAATACCAGATGCAGCTATCCGGGGAGAAGACGAAATATGCCTGTTTTATTTATATCGAAAGAACAATATACAATCACGATAATCCATCTGATGAAACACCTGTAAAATCAGCTGTTGGTAATGCAGTCATCCTGCTGGCAAAAGATGTGATATATAACGAATACTTTTTTGATCTGCGGCAGTCATTTTTCGTGAGCGTTAAAGATCTGATGGCCTCTGGCACAAAAGGTATTCCGGAGACACAGAAATATCCGAACGTTTATTGCTGGATCCCGCTTTTCTCCATAAATTACGGCGTGGTCATTACCCCGGTCTATAAAATTGATCCCCTGAAACCCGTAACGGTAAAAAAACCGGATAAGATCACTGTTGTTTGTAATTACAGAGAATAATTTCCGTCTTCTCCGTTCACCGCAACAGTGTTTACCTCGCTTTATCTTCCGTTCAGTAAATACAAACCACCGCTCTGGCAGGTACAGAGCGTGGTTTATCTCCGATACTCCCCAGCGCAGTAATAATCATCACTGAGGCTACTGATTCCGTCACGGCAAAATGCCATCCCATATTCCGGCAACAACAACCTCTTCCGTTTATACCGGCTTCGCTGACAAAACAGACAACCTGTATTGCCTGTACACAACAGTTTATCTCCTGGCAGGAATATTCCCCTACTCATTTTTTACGTTTCTCCCCGGTTGTTATGCCGGTGAAGGTGGTGCGTTTTTCATCACCAACGCCGGTTGAGATTAACAACATCCGGAGGAACATTTTCATGAATACCCCAGTTTCGCTGATGGATGACCAGCTGGTCGACATGGCGTTTATCACTCAACTGACCGGCTTAACCGATAAGTGGTTTTACAAGCTCATCAAGGATGGTGCCTTTCCGGCCCCCATCAAACTCGGCCGCAGCTCCCGATGGCTGAAAAGTGAAGTGGAAGCCTGGTTGCAGGCGCGTATTGCACAATCTCGTCCGTAATTCCTGACCATTACCCGTTCAACCGCAGCGAATACACTATCCGGCCTCCGGAGGCATTTTGCTGCGTGCTAAAGGAGAGAATATTATGCAAAAACTTGAAAACAGGTGTGATCTGCTGCTCACCCAGCATCAGAAATGGATGGCAAGTGTAACCCGGTTTATTGTCGCTCATGGAATGGGTTCTCCGCATCTTCATGGTTATCACTGCCTGACCCTGGCCCACTTTTTTCTGCCGGAAAAAGGCACCATCATCTCGGTGGCACCACAGGGACTCTATCAGGTCGTCAACCCGGGAACGCCACCGTTCATTCCTGCCATTCAGGAAGGGTTAATGACCAGCATTCAGACTCATGAAATCATGCTGCTTACACATTTTAACCTGGGTGGTGTTTTACTCAGTGAACTACATCGTCTGGGAGAAAGCCGACTGGCAAACAGGCTGAACAGTCTGCTCCGGCGTTTTGACGATCGCGATCTCTACCACACCCTGATATGGCTGTGCTGGTATGATCTGATGTGCGCCCATTCCATGCAGCTCTGGACTGAAGAGTTAAAGCATAAATCACACGCAGAACTTGAAAGCTGGGCTGTGACGCGCAAACGGGAAAAGCGCGAGCTTGAACTGATGATTGACGAGTACCTGTTATACGCCTGTTGATTCATAACACTCCCGGGCGGTACGTAGTCAGTGATACCGGAATTTCCGGAGAGGGTCGCGGGTATATTGTTTCTGTGCAATTCATGGTTATTCACATTGGATGTAGTGATTGCTGCATCCAATGCTATCGGAAAGAGATTAACCAGCAAATGGTTCCTCAAATCGTATTGATATTTACCCGGCGCATTGAGCACCACCATCAGCCCCCCGTTCCCACATCAAACAGCTGGACCGAAAACGATTTGCTTTTCATGCTCCGTGGAAATTCACGAAAAAGTTATTGGGTCATTCATCGAAAAACACATGTTCCGCTGACTGGAGTCATCACCCAGAAATATACGTCAACTGGACAATAACGACTTTTTCTTTATAGGATTCCATACACTTTTCCATCCCCCTCTGAAAATTAGTCATCAACTCACCAACACATCTTCTGAAATTTGTATTAAACTTATTTCTTAAATAGATGATATAACATTTCTTCCATTACACGGATTCAGCGGAAACTGTCGTTCTGGCAATCTTAACAAGATCATTTATCGGTTAATTTTATCAGTAAACAATGAAATATCACACTGATAAAATAAAAATTCAGGATAAGATGATAAAATTCACATAAAAATGCTGAAGATTATTTATTTCATGCAGATAAACGATAAAATACAAGAGAGTATATTTCTCAATGTAAGAGTCAATTGTTCATCTCCACTGGCGATCACGGTCAGCATACAAACAAAGTGAGTCCTCCTGCTTAGTCATTGCGTATCAGAAACTAAAAAACAAAAGATTCTGCAAACAACGTGACATTTTTTATGACATTTCCCGAATACAGGTATATCAATAAACGGTTGCGTTGAATTAATAAGTCTTACAGGGCTATACGTATCTTATAAAACCACTCAACGACCATCATCACCTGACTATTTAGCGGGAGTATCGTCTGTATAAATCCTTAAATAATAACATCTGTTATTAAAATAAGAATGCTGTCAGCAGTAAATTATTAACACAACACCTGTCCACTCTATCTGTTCTTTTAACTCAACCGGCGTCGAAATTATCGCCTGATTAGTGCATCATAGCCTTCTTTTTTCTTTCTCGACCATCAAAACAAATACAACATTCACAACCAAACAATAAAACAAAACCAAAACAAAAGGTTAAAAATACCAATCAACAGGAAAACACTGAATATTGAGGTGCGCTGTAACCTGGACAGTGCATACGGCGCATGTGATCAACACAGCCCATTCTTTTCTGTCATCCCCAAAATGCAGAACAAACAATCGCAACCCAATGAATATAAAGAAAAATATGATTTTTCGCCATCATAAAAACATCAATATATCTTTATATAAAAACACTGATAACATGACACAAACATTTAATAACACAAATAAATCACAACAAAAACATTTGATAATCACTTAGTGACTAAATACAATTGAGACGATTTTGTTATAAGAGAGGCGCCATGGAGTGAGATAATGAATAACGAACAGATGCTTATCAAATGCAAAGATCCCCGTAAATGTCGGTTTTATGCCGAATATCTGAATCACAAAAACTCCAATGAATTCCCTCAGTTTGCGCCTGACAACCCACAAAACTGTATCAGAAATGTTAATGCATTTCTAAAAGAAAAGTATTGTAATACTTCAGACAATTCTTTTGGTTTTTTTGATACGACTGCAGAAGAAGCACTCAACAACGAAATTAATGAGCTTGAAATTATTGCCGGGCAGGCAATACTGCCTGAAGAGAGTTTTCTCTGGTTGAAAACTGACGAACTTGCTACTTTCTTTACCTGGACAACTATTTATCTGTCGAAGGAAGACCATACAAATCTCCCGGAAACAAACCATAATTCATCAGAAATAAAAAACAGAATTGAAGTCAGAAAAATACGAACAGTTACCAATGAAACGTTAAACACTTACAAAAAAGCAATCTTCCGGATAATCCATCATCCCATAACGAACGAATAAAAGTAATCATTTCATATTTTGACTCCTGCCATTCTTTAATTAATAAAAATGAAAAAAGCATATACCTCGAGGAACTCAGGCTGGCGTGGCTTAAAAAGAAAGGCGCCTGTCAAAAGTTTAAGTGGCTCCTTCCTGACGATGATGAAATGTGTCAGTGGTTCTGGACAAGACTGAAACAAAAACAGGATGAAACACATTCGGTACATAACTCCGTGACCCGGTGGTTCATACCATCTTCAACGAAAGAATATTATTTTGCCTCTCTCGTCGCCTTTGCTTTATGGAAAGAGGCACCCGATACCATTGAACTGTTCAGAACACGAATAAATCATGCCTGGCATCAGAAAAAACAAAAGGACAAATACCGGAGTGATGGTAAAAAGGCCATTAATATACATATAAGAAGCAATGCGAAAGAAATGCTTGATGAACTCAGAACTGTTTACGGTCTGAGAACAGGAGAGTTTTTTGAAATGCTGATTACAGAAAAATATCTTGAACACAAGCGAAGGAAGTAATTCATTACCTGTTACATTCTAAATAATCTCAGACAGATATTATCTCCGTGGTTCCCCCGCCTCCTTTCCGGTGTGCGGGGTTTTGTCTTTTTTCACCTGGAATACATGTATGAATCCGTCTGATGCCATTGAGGCAATTGAAAAACCGCTCTCCTCCCTGCCTTATTCACTTTCCCGTCACATCCTGGAACATCTGCGCAAACTCACCAGTCACGAACCCGTGATTGGCATTATGGGTAAAAGCGGAGCCGGTAAATCCTCACTCTGTAATGCGCTGTTTCAGGGGGAAGTCACCCCGGTCAGTGATGTTCACGCCGGCACCCGGGAAGTGCAGCGCTTCCGTCTGAGTGGCCACGGTCACAGCATGATTATCACTGACCTGCCCGGGGTGGGCGAGAGCCGGGACAGGGATGCAGAGTATGAAGCCCTGTACCGTGACATTCTGCCTGAACTGGACCTGGTACTGTGGCTGATTAAAGCCGATGACCGTGCCCTGTCTGTGGATGAGTATTTCTGGCGACACATCCTGCACCGGGGACATCAGCAGGTGCTGTTTGTGGTGACGCAGGCCGACAAAACGGAGCCCTGCCATGAATGGGATATGGCCGGTATTCAGCCTTCTCCCGCACAGGCACAGAACATTCGCGAAAAAACGGAGGCGGTATTCCGTCTGTTCCGGCCCGTACATCCGGTTGTTGCCGTATCGGCCCGCACCGGCTGGGAACTGGATACGCTGGTCAGTGCGCTCATGACAGCACTTCCCGACCATGCCGCCAGTCCCCTGATGACCCGCCTGCAGGACGAGCTGCGCACGGAATCTGTCCGCGCTCAGGCCCGTGAACAATTTACCGGTGCGGTGGACCGGATATTTGACACGGCGGAGAGCGTCTGTATTGCCTCTGTTGCACGCACGGTTCTGCGTGCCGTCCGTGACTCGGTGGTCTCTGTTGCCCGCGCTGTATGGAACTGGATTTTCTTCTGAACAGTCTGCCAGGGGAAATGCCTGATTACATTGCGTTAACCAACTGAAAACATGATACACCCCCCTCATATCCACCTCTTTCTCTTGCGTGACTGCCTTGCTGTTAATAGAATAAAACGATCGATAAAACAGGTATCGATCGTTGCTATCGATCGTTTATAGTGGTTAATGGCCTGCGAAAAGGCAGCTGAATCTCTTCATCATGCAGAACGGAATTGCACACAACGGACTGATACTTCTCTGGCGGATGAGAGAAGGGAAGCATTTATGCCCGGGAAAAACCACTTTATCTGACCATGCTGTTTTGTACCTGCCGGTATCCACATTTGTGGGTACCGGCTTTTTTATTCACCCTCTGTAAGGAAAAGCTGATGAAACGACATCTGAACACCAGCTACAGGCTGGTATGGAATCACATTACGGGCACCCTGGTGGTGGCTTCCGAACTGGCCCGCTCACGGGGGAAACGTACTGGCGTGGCGCTGGCGCTGTCTCTTGCCACCGCCACTTCAGTCCCGGCCCTGGCTGCTGACAGTGTTGTACAGGCAGGGGAAATCGTGAACGGCGGGACACTGGTAAATCATGACAACCAGATTGTCTTCGGTACGACCAACGGAATAACCATCAGTACCGGGCTGGAGTATGGGCCGGATAACGAGGCCAATACCGGCGGGCAATGGGTACAGGATGGCGGCACAGCCAGTAATACCACCATCAGCAGCGGCGGGCTCCAGTTTGTAGGTGCCGGGGGAAAGGCTACAGACACAATAATCAATGAAGGAGGTGGACAAAGTCTGAAGGGACTGGCACTGAACACCACGCTGAATGGTGGCGAGCAGTGGATGCATGAAGGTGCGATAGCCACAGGAACCGTCATTAATGAGAAGGGCTGGCAGGTCGTCAAACCCGGCGCAGTGGCAACAGACACCGTTGTGAATACCGGCGCAGAAGGAGGACCGGATGCGGAAAATGCTGATACCGGACAGTTTGTTCGCGGAGATGCCGTACGTACCACCATCAATAAAAATGGTCGTCAGATTGTGGTAGCCACCGGAGTGGCAAACACCACGGTGGTTTATGCCGGCGGCGACCAGACGGTACATGGTCACGCACTGGATACCACGCTGAATGGGGGGTACCAGTATGTGCACAACGGAGGTACAGCATCTGACACTGTTGTTAACAGTGACGGCTGGCAGATTATCAAGGAAGGTGGTCTGGCGGATTTCACCACCGTTAACCAGAAAGGTAAACTGCAGGTGAACGCCGGTGGTACAGCCACGAATGTCACCCTGACGCAGGGCGGCGCACTGGTCACCAGTACGGCGGCAACCGTCACCGGCAGCAACCGTCTGGGCAATTTCACGGTGGAAAACGGTAAGGCTGATGGCGTTGTTCTGGAGTCCGGCGGTCGCCTGGATGTACTGGAGGGCCATTCAGCCTGGAAAACACTGGTGGATGACGGAGGTACCCTGGCAGTGTCTGCCGGTGGTAAGGCAACAGATGTCACCATGACATCCGGTGGTGCCCTGATTGCAGACAGTGGTGCCACTGTTGAAGGGACCAATGCCAGCGGTAAGTTCAGTATTGATGGCACATCCGGTCAGGCCAGCGGACTGCTGCTGGAAAATGGCGGCAGCTTTACGGTTAATGCCGGAGGACTGGCCAGCAACACCACTGTCGGACATCGTGGAACACTGACGCTGGCTGCCGGGGGAAGTCTGAGTGGCAGAACACAGCTCAGTAAAGGCGCCAGTATGGTACTGAATGGTGATGTGGTCAGTACCGGCGATATTGTTAACGCAGGAGAGATTCACTTTGATAATCAGACGACACAGGAAGCCGCGCTGAGCCGTGCTGTTGCAAAAAGTAACTCCCCGGTAACGTTCCATAAACTGACCACCACGAACCTCACCGGTCAGGGTGGCACCATCAATATGCGTGTTAGCCTTGATGGCAGTAATGCCTCTGACCAGCTGGTGATTGATGGTGGTCAGGCAACCGGCAAAACCTGGCTTGCGTTTACAAATGTCGGAAACAGTAACCTCGGGGTGGCAACCTCCGGACAGGGTATCCGGGTTGTGGATGCACAGAATGGTGCCACCACAGAAGAAGGTGCGTTTGCCCTGAGTCGCCCGCTTCAGGCTGGCGCCTTTAACTACACCCTGAACCGTGACAGCGATGAAGACTGGTACCTGCGCAGTGAAAATGCTTATCGTGCTGAGGTCCCCCTGTATGCCTCCATGCTGACACAGGCAATGGACTATGACCGGATTCTGGCAGGCTCCCGCAGCCATCAGACCGGTGTAAACGGTGAAAATAACAGCGTCCGTCTCAGCATTCAGGGCGGTCATCTCGGGCACGATAACAACGGTGGTATTGCCCGTGGGGCCACGCCGGAAAGCAGCGGCAGCTATGGCTTCGTCCGTCTGGAGGGTGACCTGCTGAGAACAGAGGTTGCCGGTATGTCTCTGACGACAGGGGTGTATGGTGCTGCAGGCCATTCTTCCGTTGATGTTAAGGATGATGACGGCTCCCGCGCCGGCACGGTCCGGGATGATGCCGGCAGTCTGGGCGGATATGTCCGGCTGATGAGCGTCACCCTGAACTGAATCAGTAAGGGCATTCTGATGAGCAGAATTATCACCACCACCGTGTATACACTGCATGAGCTATCCTCCACCGCACAGGAAAAAGCCCGCGACTGGTACCGTCAGCATCATGCTGACAGCAACTGGTATGAAAACGTGTATGAAGACTTCAGGGAGGTCTGTGACATTTTCGGGATTGACCTCCGCCAGCGCGTTTTCCGGCTCAGCAACGGCAGGTTTATGGAAGAGCCGTGCATCTGGTTCAGCGGATTCTGCAGCCAGGGGGACGGAGCCTGTTTTGAAGGGCGCTGGCACTGGCAGCCAGCGACAGTCAGGAGAATCCGGAAGTATGCCCCACAGGGGCATGAACTCCATCGTATCGCGGATGCCCTGCAGGCGGTGCAGAAACGTAACTTCTGGCAACTGCAGGCTGAAATCCACCACCGGGGACGTTACTGCCATCCGTACAGCATGGATATCACTGTTACCCGGAACAGTCCGACTGGTCAGGCTATGGCAGCCGATGCGGAAGCCGCTGTCAGCGAAGCCCTGTGCGACCTGGCCTTCTGGCTGTACCGTCAGCTGGAAAACGAGTACGACTGGCTGACCTCAGACACCGCCGTTGATGAGGCTCTTCTCATCAACGAATACACCTTCACTGAAGCCGGTCTGCGCGCCGGCTGACCCGTCATCGTTAAACTATCATTCATCGATTTTCTGTAAGGATTTTATCATGTCAGACTCGCGCCATGAGACAAATTATCCCGACGACCATAACGACCGCCCCTGGTGGGGACTGCCCTGCACCGTGATACCCTGTTTTGGCGCCCGTCTGGTGCAGGAAGGCAACCAGTTGCATTACCTTGCCGACCGTGCCGGTATCAGAGGCCGGTTCAGCGACGCGGATGCGTACCACCTGGACCAGGCCTTTCCGCTGCTGATGAAACAACTGGAACTCATGCTCACCAGCGGTGAACTCAGCCCCCGCCATCAGCATACCGTCACGCTGTATGCAAAAGGGCTGACCTGCGAAGCCGACACCCTCGGCAGCTGTGGTTGCGTTTATCTGGCTGTTTATCCGACGCCCGAAACGAAAAATTAACCCTCCAGAATAGCCTTCTGCTACGGCCCGGTGCGCTACAGCACCACTCTCCTCAAAATTTAATCTCTCATATCAGGAAAATCTTCAGTATGAAAACATTACCCGATACACACGTACGGGAGGCATCGCGCTGCCCGTCTCCCGTCACCATCTGGCAGACACTGCTCACCCGACTGTTGGACCAGCATTACGGCCTCACACTGAATGACACACCGTTCGCTGATGAACGTGTGATTGAGCAGCATATTGAGGCAGGCATTTCACTGTGCGATTCGGTGAACTTTCTCGTTGAAAAATACGCACTGGTACGTACCGACCAGCCGGGATTCGGTGCCTGTACCTATTCTCAGTTAATAAACAGCATCGATATCCTCCGGGCCCGCCGGGCGACAGGCCTGATGACCCGCGACAATTACAGAACGGTAAATGACATTACCCAGGGGAAGCATCCGGAGGCGAAACAATGAAACTGGCCCTGACGCTGGAAGCCGACAGCGTTAACGTACAGGCACTGAACATGGGGCGCATTGTCGTTGACGTCGATGGTATTGAGCTTGCTGAACTGATTAACGTGGTCTGCGATAACGGTCACTCCCTTCGTGTTGTTGATGAATCTGACCGGGCCTCAACAGACTGCACGCCACCATTTGCTGCCCTGACCGGCATACGCTGCAGTACCGCGCATATCACGGCAAAGGACAACGCCTGGCTGTACTCGCTGTCGCATCAGACGAATGACACCGGCGAGTCAGAATGGATTCATTTTACAGGCAGCGGATATCTGTTACGTACCGATGCGTGGTCATACCCGGTTCTGCGGCTTAAACGCCTGGGACTGTCAAAAACGTTCCGCCGTCTGGTTGTCACACTTATCCGGCGTTATGGCGTCAGTCTCATTCATCTGGATGCCAGCGCTGAATGTCTGCCTGACCTGCCCACTTTCGACTGGTAACCAGGAACAACATGAAATCATTAACCACGGAAACCGCACTGGATATTCTGATTGCGTGGCTGCAGGACAATATCGACTGCGAATCGGGAATTATCTTTGACAACGGTGAGGATAAAACGGATTCGGCAGCACTGCTGCCCTGTATTGAACAGGCCCGGGAGTATGTCCGTACCCTGTTCCAACTGCGGCTTCTGCACCAGAACCGGTGAGTCTCACTCATCATCTCATTCACCACACGTTATGCCCCTGACGCCAGCCTGAACAGGGCTGGCGTTTTCATTTATAAACAGAAAGGAAAAACGATGATGTCAGATATCACAATCTCCCGTCCGGAAGTGGTCAACGGGCATACGGACGTTATCTGCTCCACCTCAGTCAGCCACATCCTGGCTGTACGAAAGAGTACGCTGCTGCAAATTGACACACTTATCCGGCAACTGGCAGAAATATCAGCAATGACAGAAAGTATTGGAGGTAAAACCGCACTGGACTGGACCATGAAACAGGATTTTCGCTGTGGCTGCTGGCTGATGGAGAAACCTGAAACCACAATGAAAGCCATCACCCGGAATCTTGACCGCGAAATCTGGCGTGGCCTGATGCAACGTTCAGGGATGCTTTCCTTAATGGATGCACAGGCCCATGATACATGGTACAGGTCACGAAGTACGATAATTTTCCGGAAATCATCGAAGCGAACATTCTGAGCACATTTGAACAACTGCTCCAGAATAAGGATGAGGTGTTTGAGCGAGGGATGATCAACGTATTTAGGGGACTGGGCTGGGATTACAAAACCTGGTCGCCCTGCAAATTAGGCAGTAAAATTATCTTCAACAACCTAGTAAGATGGAACCGGTGGGGATTTCATCTTATCACCGGACAACAGGCTGATCGACTCGCCGACTAGGAAAGAATGCTGCATCTGTTCAGCGGCAAACCGATCCCCAACAACCGGGAAAATATCATCATTCGTCTGGATGATTACATCCGGTCTGTTCAGGGTAAAGAGTGCTATGAAGATGAGATGTTCAGCATCAAATATTTTAAGAAGGGCTCCGCACACATCACGTTCAGAAAAGAGCAGGTTGACAGGCTTAATAATATTATTGCCAGACACTATCTGGAAATATTACCTGCATAATAAATCTCGAAGAATGGATTCAATTGTGTATTTTAGCTTCATTCCCTCACGCAAAATCATTTGGGGGTTCTTATGGGGGTTGCTCATTTATACAACATAGATTAATTATTTAAAATCAAAACATTAATGCTCATATTCGACTCCTGTGATCTCCGCCAAAATGCCTCTCCTGACGTTCTCCAACCCCTTGTAATACTGTCAATCCAGATATTTTCTACTGCTCAATATTCAATCGGCTTCAGGAATACCTGGTCTAAGGTTTTGTGATGGACGATGAGCGGCTGAAGAATCCGCCTGTCGGTTCTTCTGTCCTCGAACGCATCCGCGATATTCACGCCAGTATGCGCCGTGTTTATTTGCAGGTGATTTGCCCCCCTGCTGACTCTCAGCCAACTGTATCGCCATTAAGGTGAAGATGTTGTTTTACTCGCCCCAGAACACCCTTTTTTATACGACTATTCTATTTCTTTAACCGCTGGCGAAAAAAACTGACTATAAACTTCACCAATAATCAGACTGCCATCAAGATTAATTTGTTCATTTAATATATCAAATCAACTTGTTTTATTTTTACTATCAAAAATAGCTCATTGCCTTACTATAATTAATATATAAATTCGGTAATTAATTCTTAACATGCTTTTACTAATAATCTCAATTGCTGGCCCTATAATATTGCGCTAGCATTGCTTTCTGGTTGTATCAGCGATAGTCAAAAATTCTTAATACAATACTCATTCGACTGGTACTTATTTGTAACTCAGTTATATTTTTTCGCCCGGTGATTCAGAAGAATGCAAAAAACGGCTACCACTCCATCAAAAATACTTGATCTCACTGCCGCGGCATTTTTACTTGTCGCCTTTCTGACGGGTATTGCGGGCGCTCTTCAGACTCCTACCCTAAGTATATTCCTCGCAGATGAACTGAAAGCCCGTCCTATAATGGTAGGTTTTTTCTTCACCGGTAGCGCTATTATGGGAATTCTGGTCAGTCAATTTCTGGCAAGGCACTCCGATAAACAAGGCGACCGTAAATTACTGATTCTGCTATGTTGCTTATTTGGAGTGCTGGCCTGCACGCTTTTTGCGTGGAATCGCAACTACTTCATTCTCCTCTCAACGGGCGTACTTCTGAGTAGTTTTGCTTCCACCGCAAACCCGCAAATGTTCGCCCTCGCCCGTGAACACGCCGACAGAACAGGCCGTGAGACGGTCATGTTCAGTACATTTTTACGTGCTCAGATCTCGCTTGCCTGGGTTATCGGGCCACCGCTCGCTTATGAACTGGCAATGGGATTTAGTTTTAAAGTGATGTATCTCACCGCTGCCATCGCATTTGTTGTTTGCGGACTGATAGTCTGGTTGTTTTTGCCATCAATACAAAGAAATATTCCTGTCGTTACCCAACCCGTAGAAATTTTACCCTCCACCAACAGGAAGCGGGATACGCGGCTACTTTTTGTGGTCTGTTCAATGATGTGGGCGGCGAATAATCTCTACATGATAAATATGCCGCTATTTATTATTGATGAACTGCATCTAACCGATAAACTGGCTGGAGAAATGATTGGTATCGCTGCCGGTCTGGAAATTCCGATGATGTTAATCGCAGGCTATTACATGAAACGTATTGGCAAGCGACTATTAATGCTCATTGCTATCGTGAGTGGAATGTGTTTTTACGCCAGCGTACTCATGGCGACGACTCCGGCGGTTGAGCTGGAATTGCAAATTCTTAATGCCATCTTCCTTGGTATTCTCTGTGGTATCGGCATGCTTTATTTTCAGGACTTGATGCCTGAAAAAATAGGCTCTGCGACAACGTTATATGCAAATACTTCACGCGTCGGCTGGATTATCGCCGGCTCTGTTGACGGAATTATGGTTGAAATCTGGAGCTACCATGCGTTGTTCTGGCTGGCGATAGGGATGTTGGGTATTGCGATGATTTGCCTGCTGTTTATTAAAGATATTTAGCTCACCAGTCTGGGCTAAGAAAAATCGGCGTGGCGCAAACAGAGCCATCCTCGCCATTTTTGCTATCATGCCTGCATACATAAACGACAAAACAGTATGCAGAGGGAAAAATGGGTTCCACCAGAAAGGGGATGCTGAACGTTCTGATTGCCGCCGTGTTGTGGGGAAGTTCAGGGGTCTGCGCGCAATACATCATGGAGCAAAGCCAGATGTCGTCGCAGTTTTTGACTATGACGCGTTTGATATTCGCCGGTTTGATTCTACTGACGCTGTCATTTGTTCATGGCGATAAAATCTTTTCTATTATTAACAATCATAAAGATGCCATTAGCCTGCTGATTTTTTCCGTGGTTGGCGCGCTAACTGTACAGCTCACTTTTTTGCTAACCATCGAAAAATCGAACGCAGCCACGGCAACGGTGCTGCAATTCCTCTCACCGACGATTATCGTCGCCTGGTTCTCACTGGTGCGTAAATCGCGCCCGGGCATTCTGGTTTTCTGCGCTATTTTGACATCGCTGGTCGGGACTTTTTTATTGGTGACACACGGTAATCCGACGTCATTATCGATCTCTCCTGCCGCGTTGTTCTGGGGCATTGCCTCGGCATTTGCTGCTGCATTCTATACCACCTATCCCTCAACGCTAATTGCCCGCTATGGCACGTTACCAGTCGTCGGCTGGAGTATGCTGATTGGCGGTCTGATTCTGTTGCCTTTTTATGCCAGACAAGGAACAAACTTTGTCGTTAACGGCAGTTTGATTCTGGCGTTTTTTTATTTGGTGGTCATTGGTACGTCCCTGACATTTAGTCTGTACCTGAAAGGAGCACAATTAATTGGCGGTCCAAAAGCCAGCATTTTGAGCTGTGCAGAACCATTAAGTAGCGCGCTACTCTCTTTGCTGTTGCTGGGGATCACGTTCACATTACCGGACTGGCTGGGAACGCTGCTGATTCTGTCATCGGTGATTTTGATTTCAATGGATTCCCGTCGCCGCGCCAGAAAAATAAATCGTCCGGCGCGGCATAAGTGAGAATTACCAGCCAGGCACCGCGCCACCGTTAAAAATGGTTTCTGCCGCTTTAGCGACTTCGGGTGATTGATAAGATTGCAGAAATTCCTTCACGTTTTCTGCATTCTTATTATCTTCCCGTGCCACCAAAATATTCACATACGGCGAATTCTTATCTTCAATAAATACGCTGTCGTGCACCGGAGAAAGCCCGGTCTGCTGAATGTAAGTGGTGCTGATAATCGCTACATCAACTTTGGGATCATCCAGTACGCGCGGGAGCTGCGCCCCCTCGAGTTCCATAATCTGCAAATGACGAGGATTATCGGTTATATCCAGCGCGGTAGGTAATAACCCTTTTCCCTCTTTCAGAGTAATTAGCTTCTCTTTTTGCAACAGTAAAAGTGCGCGACCAAGGTTGGTCGGGTCGTTGGGGATCGCCACTGTCGCGCCTTCTTTTATTTGCGCCACGGTTTTGATTTTTTTGGAATAACCCGCCATAGGGAAGACAAACGTATTTCCCACCGCTACCAGTTTATAACCATGCGCCTGATTATCTTGTTCAAGAAAGGGTCGATGCTGGAAGACATTCGCATCAAGTTCGCCATGATTTGTCGCATCGTTCGGTAGCAACGAACCGCTAAATCCTACCAGTTCAACATCGAGGCCATATTTCTCTTTTGCCACCTTTTTAGCGACTTCCGCGACATCTTGTTCTGCGCCATTTATAACGCCAACTTTAATGTGTTTTGCATCTCTGCTACTCTGGTCGCAACCTGCCAGCAGAATTCCGGCCAGCAATAATGCGGCCCCTGTCCGTAGATGATGTGTTGTCAGTTTCATTTTTTTATCCTTTTATTAATGATTACCTGACTATAGCGGTAAGGTCGCTGCGGTTTAAAAAACGAAACGCTATCGATAAGAATAAAAAGGAATAAAAGTGGAATATAAAGTCTGGCACTTCTTACTGACCACGCAAGCGCGTTTCGTACAGCATGATGAGAGCGATGAAAGCAAACTACACTTATGCTTCATTCGATACACATTTGTAAAAGGTTGAATCCATGAAACCAACGACACTACTGCTTATTTTCACTTTTTTCGCTATGCCAGGCATCGTATACGCCGAGTCGCCTTTTAGCTCACTGCAGTCCGCAAAAGAGAAAACCACGGTATTACAAGATTTACGTAAAATTTGCACGCCACAGGCGTCATTATCAGATGAAGCGTGGGAAAAGTTAATGTTGTCAGATGAAAACAATAAACAACATATACGCGAGGCCATCGTGGCGATGGAACGTAATAATCAGAGCAATTATTGGGAAGCGTTGGGTAAGGTAGAATGCCCGGATATGTAAGAACAGCAACAACTACTGACCAACGCTTCTTTACCTGATATCAGGATTTCTTCATTTTCACCTTTGCAGTAACCAACAATGCAGTCAGCAACATCAATGTGCCGGACAACATCAACGGCGAAGTCAGACCAATATTATCCAGCGCATAACCGCCGATTGCCGCGCCACAGGTATTAGCAAGCTGAATAACCGCCACCTGAATAGACCCGGCTTTTTCTGCCTGATCGGCCAGCGAGCGGGTGATCCACGTTGACCAGCCGACGGGAACCAATGCAAAAGTTAGCCCCCAGATAATCGCCACGCCGGTAGCAACGATTTTATCGCTTCCCCACAACGTCAGTACCAACGCACTCACAGCCAGTATTAACGGCGCGCCTGCTAAGGCCAGTTTTACCGAACGTTTAAGAATGAACGACGAAAGCGACGTACCAATAAAGCTGGCGATACCAAAACTCAACAGCACCAGCGTTAAGCCATCCACGCCGAATCCCGCCAGGTTCATATACACCGGGCGAATATACGTGAAGAAAGCAAACTGCCCGGCGAAAGACATGAAGATGGCGATCATCCCTGCCATCACACCCGGACGTTGTAATAAGCGGAAAGTATTTTGTTTCTGATGCGAGGGTTCGCCTGGCAGTGAAGGCAATGATTTGATAATCCAGAAAATACACAGCACGCCCATCACCGCCGCCGCATTAAAGACATTGCGCCAACCGATAAGCTCGCCTAAAAAACTGCCCAACGGCGCGGCAATCACCAGCGCAATAGAAACCGCGCCGAAGATCACCGACAGCGCCTTCGGCACCGTACGCGGCGGCACCAGACGCATGGTCAGCGACGCCGACATCGCCCAGAACCCGCCCAGCGCCAGCCCCAGACAGGCACGACCGATTAAAAGCAAACTGAATGAGTTAGCAAAGGAAACCAGCAAGCAGGAGAGCGTCAGCAAAACGGCAAACAAAATAACAACGTAGCGGCGGTCAGTAGCCTGAATTGTCTGGGTAATAAACAAACTGGCAAACATTGCCACAAAGGCGGTCACGGTCACCGATTGCCCGGCAACCCCTTCCGAAATGCCTAAATCCTGGGCCATTGGCGTCAACAAACTGACGGGCAAAAACTCAACGATAATCAGACAGGCGACACAAAACGCCACCGAGAAAACGGCTGACCAGTTCGGTCGGGTGATGGCATCCGCGCCGCGGTTTTCGGCAATAAATTCACTCATGGTGTTACCCGTGGCATGTTTCAGGGGAAAAGCCGACCACTTTAACATTGAAATGTGTGACGCATTTAACGTTTTTGCAACTTTTACGGTGTTGCTTGAGCTGGAGTTAAGATCGAAACGGAACAGGGCAAAGATTACCGGATGCGGCGTGAACGTCTTATCCACCCGACAGGTCAGGCGCGGTCTGTAGGCTGATAAGACGAAACGGTTTCAATGCAACCAGTGAACGCCCTCGGCAGGCTGAAAGAACGCGTTATAGCGCATCTGAAAAGCATTAATATCCTGCATTTCAGGTTCGGTTTCGCGCAGAAAACCTAGCGCCAGCCTGACCTGAGCGTCGGTAATCGGCGCGGCGAGGCGAGCTTTTTGTAAAATCCGATGCCATTGCAGCAGGTTCTGTTCGCTACCATCGACAATGACAATTTGCCAGATGAGCAACACCTGCGCGGCGTTTTGCAGGTGCGACTCATCCGGACGATGCAAATAACGTAAAAATTCGTCACCAGCTGACTTTCCCATTTGATCGACCATCGACTCCACGGGTACGACATCGATGTTCAGCCGATCGCTGAGACGGCGAATCGCTTTTCTGGCCCCGGATGTCAGCACCCGAAAACCAAACACAAACACTACCGCCAGCGTGGCGAGCATTATCCAGATCATGAGTTCTCCTGCGTAATCAGAACTCATGATATCTGGAAACCCTCGCCAGTTACTAATCCACCAGAATAATCTTCAGTGCAAACAGAGCTGCGACCACCACCACACACAGGTTCAGATCGCGCCAGCGCCCGGTGCATACTTTCATGATGCAGTACGACATAAAGCCGAGTGCAATCCCTTCGGTGATCGAGAAAGTAAAGGGCATCATCACCGTGGTAATAAACGCAGGCACCGATTCGGTAAAATCATCCCAGTTAACGCGCGCCAGGCTCGAAGTCATCAGCACGCCAACAAAGATTAACGCTCCGGCGGTTGCGTAAGGAGGAACTATCGCCACCAGCGGTGAGAAGAACATAACCAACAGGAACATAACGCCAACCACAACCGCAGTCAGCCCCGTGCGGCCACCGACTGCCACACCAGAAGTACTTTCAATATAGGCAGTAACAGACGAGGTGCCGATAAACGCACCCGCCACCGAACTGACGCTATCAACATACAGCGCCTTATTCATATTGGGGAATTTACCGTTACCATCTATTAAGCCCGCTTTATCAGTTACACCAATTAATGTTCCTGATGAATCAAATAGGTTGATCAGCATAAAGGAGAAAATGATACCGGCGAGTTCAAGTGTTAACGCGCCGCTCAAATCTACTTCACCAATGACGCCGCTAATATCAGGCGGAATGGAATAGACGCCGCTAAAATGAACATCACCGAAAAATAATCCACAGCAAGACGTCACCACAATAGAAACCAGCACCGCGGCATGAAAATGACGTGATGACAACACGGTTATAATAAAAAACCCTAAAATACCTAACAACACGCCGTGAGAACTTAAATCGCCAATCATCACCAGCGTGTCTTTATTGGCGACAATAACGCCAGTATTTTTTAATCCCATTAAGGCGATAAATAATCCAATTCCGCTGGTGATACCAATACGTAAACTTAAGGGAATGTTGGAGATCATCCAGTACCGGATACGAAACAGCGTGAGCAAAAATAGTCCAACTGCGCCCCAGAATATTGCGCCCATCCCGGTCTGCCAGGAGATGCACATCGCCCCCACGACCACGAAGGCAAAGAAGGCGTTCAGCCCCATTGCCGGAGCCAGCGCCACGGGTAAGTTAGCAAATATCCCCATCGCAATACTGCCGATACCGGCAATCAAACAGGTGGTAACAAACACCACTTTCGGGTCCATTTGTGCCGCGCCGAGGATTTGCGGGTTCACAAAAACGATGTACACCATGGTTAAAAAAGTGGTCATCCCCGCAATCAATTCTGTGCGGACGGTGGTCCCATGCTGAGGTAGTTTAAATAATCGCGAAAGCGTCCCTGATTCATTACTCACGTAATCGGTATTGTCATTATTCATTTTTTTGTCCATTGGAGGAGATTTAATCCCTTGCTTTTGTAAAACAAATGACAACAACGGTTCAGTGATAATTATCACATTTCAATTGCACATTAATGGATATTCTTTAATAATCTCGCGACGTTTCTTTATGATAAATAATAATCAAATTGATAAAATCAAAATGAGAAAAATATGAATAATTCTATTAACCATAAATTTCATCACATTAGCCGGGCTGAATACCAGGAATTGTTAGCCGTTTCCCGTGGCGACGCTGTTGCCGATTATATTATTGATAATGTCTCTATTCTCGACCTGATCAATGGCGGAGAAATTTCCGGCCCAATTGTGATTAAAGGACGTTACATTGCCGGTGTTGGCGCAGAATACACTGATGCTCCGGCTTTGCAGCGGATTGATGCTCGCGGCGCAACGGCGGTGCCAGGGTTTATTGATGCTCACCTGCATATTGAATCCAGCATGATGACGCCGGTCACTTTTGAAACCGCTACCCTGCCGCGCGGCCTGACGACCGTTATTTGCGACCCTCATGAAATCGTCAACGTGATGGGCGAAGCCGGATTCGCCTGGTTTGCCCGCTGTGCCGAACAGGCAAGGCAAAACCAGTACTTACAGGTCAGCTCTTGCGTACCCGCCCTGGAAGGCTGCGATGTTAACGGTGCCAGTTTTACCCTTGAACAGATGCTCGCCTGGCGGGACCATCCGCAGGTTACCGGCCTTGCAGAAATGATGGACTACCCTGGCGTAATTAGCGGGCAGAATGCGCTGCTCGATAAACTGGATGCATTTCGCCACCTGACGCTGGACGGTCACTGCCCGGGTTTGGGTGGTAAAGAACTTAACGCCTATATTACTGCGGGTATTGAAAACTGCCACGAAAGTTATCAGCTGGAAGAAGGACGCCGGAAATTACAACTCGGCATGTCGTTGATGATCCGCGAAGGGTCCGCTGCCCGCAATCTCAACGCGCTGGCACCGTTGATCAACGAATTTAACAGCCCGCAATGCATGCTCTGTACCGATGACCGTAACCCGTGGGAGATCGCCCATGAAGGACACATCGATGCCTTAATTCGCCGCCTGATCGAACAACACAATGTGCCGCTGCATGTGGCATATCGCGTCGCCAGCTGGTCGACGGCGCGCCACTTTGGTCTGAATCACCTCGGCTTACTGGCACCCGGCAAGCAGGCCGATATCGTCCTGTTGAGCGATGCGCGTAAGGTCACGGTGCAGCAGGTACTGGTGAAAGGCGAGCCGATTGATGCGCAAACCTTACAGGCGGAAGAGTCGGCGAGACTGGCACAATCCGCTCCGCCATATGGCAACACCATTGCCCGCCAGCCAGTTTCCGCCAGCGACTTTGCCCTGCAATTTACGCCCGGAAAACGCTATCGGGTCATTGACGTCATCCATAACGAATTGATTACGCACTCCCACTCCAGCGTCTACAGCGAAAATGGTTTTGATCGCGATGATGTGAGCTTTATTGCCGTACTTGAGCGTTACGGGCAACGGCTGGCTCCGGCTTGTGGTTTGCTTGGCGGCTTTGGACTGAATGAAGGTGCGCTGGCTGCGACGGTCAGCCATGACAGCCATAATATTGTGGTGATCGGTCGCAGTGCCGAAGAGATGGCGCTGGCGGTCAATCAGGTGATTCAGGATGGCGGCGGGCTGTGCGTGGTACGTAACGGCCAGGTACAAAGTCATCTGCCGTTACCCATTGCCGGGCTGATGAGCACCGACACGGCGCAGTCGCTGGCGGAACAAATTGACGCATTGAAAGCCGCCGCCCGTGAATGCGGTCCGTTACCCGATGAGCCGTTTATTCAGATGGCGTTTCTTTCTCTGCCAGTGATCCCCGCGCTAAAACTAACCAGTCAGGGGCTATTTGATGGCGAGAAGTTTGCCTTCACTACGCTGGAAGTCACGGAATAATAAAAAAAGCCCGGCGTCATGCCGGGCAAAAGTCACCAGTTACGTTTATGCCACTGTCAACTGCTGAATTTTTTTCTCGCGGCGGATTTTGCGTTCTTCCATTACCGCCACTATCGCCATCAGGCAGATACAACCAATCGCGGCGATATCCAGCGCGGCGAAGGTGCCTGCCCAGCCGGTAAGGCCGAATACCGGCGTCCCATCGGCAATCATTCCCAGACCTAACTTGGCAAAGCTGTCACCAATCAGGTAAGCAAAGGTGCCTTTAATACCATCGGCAGCGCCAATCGCTTTTTTAGGTACAAAGCCAACAGCAGCCACACCAATCAACAATTGCGGGCCAAAGACCAGGAAACCCAACGCAAAGAGAGAAGCCAGATAGATATATTCGTTACTGGCATGTTGATACACACCGAGCGTGGCGATAATCAGCGCCAGCGCGATGCAGGCCACCAGGCCACGGCGACCGTTCGCCAGGTCAGAGAGCCAGCCCCACAGCAGCGTACCGACCAGCGCACCAGCTTCAAACAGCGTAAAGCCCTGAATCGCCACCGCTTTAGAGAGTTTCAGTTCCTGGAACGCGTATACGGTTGACCACTGGTCGATACCAATACGTACCACATAGAGGAAAATGTTGGCGAAGCACAGCAGCCAGATCACTTTGTTTTTCAGCACATACTCAACAAAGATCTGCCACTTGGTCATATCGGTAGATTCTGTCTCTTTGTCCTCTTCGCTGATCTCCTCGCCGAACAGTTCTTCAGCTTTGCCGAGGCCATAAGATTCCGGGGAGTCGCTGCCGTAACGCAGGCCGATAAAACCGACAATCAGCGCGATAATCGACGGGAAGATAAACATGCCGATGACATGGCCATCGAACAGGTAATTTGCCCCGAACAGCGCCACACCTGCTGCGCCTGCACCGCCAAGGTTGTGAGAAATATTCCAGAAACCGAGGAATGTCCCGCGTTTACGACGCGGCGTCCATTTGGTGATGGTGGAGTAACTGCACGAACCGCCGGTACTCTGGAAAAAGCCGCTTAAGGCGTAGAAGGCAATCATCAGGAACAGGCTAACCGAGCCGCTGCCCATACTGGCACTGAAGCCCAGCATACAAATAGCAGAGAGGATCAGCATGAACGGCAGGAATTGTTTGGTGTTTTTGCCGTCGGCGTAGTAGGAAACCAGCGTTTTACCCACGCCATAAGTGATGGAGAAACCCAGGCCGATCATCCCCAGCTGCGTCATGCTCAACCCGTAGGTCGAAATCATATCGTTCTGCGCGATGTTAAAGTTCTTGCGAATCAGGTACATCGTCAGGTAGCCGATAAAGACCACCAGGTAGGATTGCATGAACGGTTTGAACCACATTTTGCGCCGCACTTCGAGCGGAAGGTCCAGGGTCGGCTTGCGAACCTGGTTTAAGAAAGCCAGCATGGGTTACTCCTGAAATGAATACCTGCGTGAGGCATGCATTGTAAAAATCAGCAGCAAATCAGGCCTGAGATAGCGTCCAGGCAAAACCTGGAAAATTTCTTAGTTTTGCCGGATATGAAGTGAAAAGGTGAGATGCATCACGCTTCGCGCGGTGTCTGGGCGTTCAAAAAGGGCAGTAACAGCAGTGCGGAAATCCCGGCGGCGATAGAGATAACCACAAAAAATCCGCTCCAGTGCCAGGTATCGAGTACTTTCGCCAGCGGCCAACCAGCAAGCGACGCCCCCAGATAAGCAAACAAGCCGACAAACCCCGTCGCCGCCCCTGCCGCCTCTTTGTGGGAACACTCTGCCGCCGCCATACCGATTAACATCTGTGGGCCAAAGACAAAAAAACCAATGGTGAAGAAGCAGGTTGCCTGCATCACGTAGCTGGCAAATGGCATCAGCCACAGGGAGCCGACTGAAAGCAAAATTCCGGCGGCGAAAATCAAATTCATCGGCCCTCGGTTGCCGTTAAACAATTTGTCCGAGCCCCAACCGGCTACCAGCGCACCGATAAATCCGCCCAGTTCAAACATCGTCACTGCCGTATTCGCCGTGACCAGATCGACGCCCAGTGTCTCGGACATATACAAATTGCCCCAGTCGTTGATCGCCGCCCGGACCACATAGACCAGCACATAGCAAAACGAAAGCAGCCAGATATACGGATTCAGCAACACATATTTGGTGAGGATCTCTTTACGCGTCAACCCTGCCCCTTCTTGTTGTTGAGCAATTTCCAGCGCGTCGTGTCGCCATTCACCGACCGCCGGTAAACCTAACGCCTGCGGGCGATCGCGTAGCCGCCAGCAGAGAAAAATCCCCACGACTATCGCCATACAACCAGCAATCATCATCCCGGCACGCCAGCCGTAATGCAGCGCAGCCGCTGCCATCACAATGGGAATGAGTGCGCCGCCGACGTTATGCGCCGTGTTCCATAATGCCCACCAACCGCCGCGCTCGGTACGTGAATACCAGGCCGTTAACAGACGCGCACACACCGGTGAACCCCAGCCCTGGAAAAAGGCGTTCAGCACCCAGAGCACGGCAAACGCCCATAGCGACGTCGAGAAGCCAAACAGAATGTTGATAATGCCCGTGGCGATAAGCCCTATCCCCATAAAATAACGGGCATTTGAGCGATCGCTGACAATGCCGGAGACAAACTTCGACACGCCATAGGTAATGTAAAACAGGGTCGCTAACAGGCCGATATCGCTACGGCTGAGCACGCCGTTAGCAAGGATTTCTGGTACGGCGGCGTTAAAACTTTTCCGCGTGAAGTAAAACAGCGCGTAACCCAGCCAGATGGTCAGCAGAATATGCCGACGCCAGTAGCGATAGCGGGCATCAATTTCATATTTATCAGTCATTAATGGCGCATCGGCAGGCGCTTTCAGAAACGGCAACATCATCAAACCTTAGACATAGCGTTGAGGTAGAGAAACGCTGACACGCGTGCCGTGCAGACAGGAAATGTGTAATGTGCCACCCAGCGCCGTTACGCGCTCGCGCATTCCGGTGAGGCCAAAACCTTGTTGCCCGGAACCCGGCGGCAAACCGCTGCCATCGTCTTCAATAACCAGCATCAACCGTTCATCCTGCTGCCAGCCTTGCAGGGTGACCGCGCTGGCATCAGCATGTTTCACAATGTTGTTCAGCCCTTCCTGGCAGACACGAAACAGCGTCACGCGCTGGTTTTCGCTTAACGCTGATTCATCGATTCGCCATTCGAGATGGCTGACAATACCGCGCCCTTCCAGCTCCATTTCCCGCATCAGTGAGCGGATGGCCTGCTCCAGGGTGAGATCATCCAACTGGCGCGGACGTAACCGACCCAACAAACGGCGCACCGCGTCGTAAACGCCCAGCGATAGTTGTTCGATGAGCTGCCCGCTCTGCTTCACGCTGGCGTTATCTGCCGCCAGCCGCTGAACAATGCCCGCCTGAGTACGAATAGCAGTGATGGTCTGACCGATATCATCATGCAGCTCACGCGCCACATCACGGCGCACGCTCTCTTCGGTTTCCAGCAACCGTTCAGCCAGATGCTGATTGCGCGCCAGTTCCTTTTGCAGCGACTGGTTAAGTTCACGCAACCGCTGGATGCCAGCGCCAAGCAACAACCCTGTCAGACTTTGCACCAGCAGCGAGAGCAATAAATCCACCGGATGATCGCGCCAGGTTTGACTGGCGATCAGCGCGATGGCGTTCATCAACGTCGCAATCAGCGCCCCTTGCCAACCATAGTGCCAGGCCAGCGCGATAATCGGCAGCGCCAGACAGAATGGCGTAAAGCGCGACAGTTCGTCCGGCAATCCCAACTGGAGCCAGAGACTGATAACAAACAGCAGCAAGTACCAGACCAGATGTCGCCCGCGCCAGTTGATTGGCTGAGAAACCAGTGACGGACCGAGCGGCAGCCAGGTGTTATTGGCGAGATAGTGCCAGAACACCAGACATATCGGGGCCAGCGTCAGGCCGCCAGTTAAAGTCAGCAACAGCGCATTCCACGACTCTTTGCCGTGCCAAAGCCAGGGCAGCGACTGCAACAACGCCGCCGCCGTTAACGCCGCCCCCTGTAACAGCAAGGTGCGCCAGTCACGCTGATGGCGATAGCGCGAGATCAGCGCTACGGGCAGTAACGTCAGTAAACTACCGATCATCAATAACGGAAAATGGGTTAAACCGACCGCCTGCGTTAGCCAGTAAATCAGCAGCCACTCCGCGCCCAGCAATACGGGCCAGTATCCGCGCGGGCATTGCAGCATTAGCCCCAGACGCAGACCAAACGGAAATAACAGCACCGCCATATCAGGGCGCTCAACCAGATGCAGGCTGATACTCCACAGGCAAAACCATGCGGCAGAGAAGATAAAAAAGCAGGCAATAACGGTAATTAAGCGGGAGAACAACGTCTTCATCACCAGCCATCAAACATGCGGCGCGCCAGCTCTACGTCGTTACTGACGCCCAGTTTTTCCATCAGATTGGCGCGATGGACGTGTACCGTTTTCGGTGACAAGCCCAGTTCGGCGGCAATCTCTTTCACCGCCATTCCTTGCGCCAGTTTTTCCGCCACCTGGCGTTCACGTTTGGTTAGCGGGTCCTGACGACCGGATGCCAGTTTAATGGCAATATCCGGCGTCAGATAACAGCCGCCCGTGGCAACCGTATGCACCGCAGCAATGAGTTCATCCGGGCTACAGCGTTTGGAAAGAAAGCCGCGTGCCCCCGCGTTAAGCGCCTGCTCAACCAGCGCAGGACTGTCGTGAACGGAGAGCATAATCGTCGCCATACCTTTCGGCAGCTGGCTTAGCAGCTCCAGACCGGAGATATCGGGCATGGAGATATCGCAAATACACACCTGCACACCGCGCCCCGGCAGCCCCGCCAGCGCCTCGCGCCCCGAACCAAACTCGGCAACTACCTGCAAATCAGGTTCCAGCCCCAGCAGCTGCGCAAAGCCGGAGCGGACGATGAGGTGATCGTCTATAAGGGCAACGGTGATCATGGTCTTGTCCTGGCGGGTAAAAAAAATACGCGCTTACCTTAACGATAAGCGCGATGTTGTTCAAGCCTTGAGCGGTTACTGAAAAAACACCGCGATCTTGTTAAACATCGTCGGATCGGACTGATTACGCTGCACTTTCACGACATCTTCCAGCTTATCGATTTGGCTTATCATCTGCTCCAGACGCTGGTCGTCATTGACCAGTAGCCAGATATGGCTTTTGTCGCTGTCCTGAATCGGCAGACAAAGAATGCCTTCAACGTTAAAAGCGCGGCGGGCAAAAAGGCCACAAACGTGGGTCATTACGCCCGGATGGTTGCGAACGGTGAGCTCCAGAATTACGTTGTCATGAGTTGTGTTTTGCATGGCTTATTCCCCCACCATTTCAGTATTCGCCGCACCTGGCGGCACCATCGGGTAAACTTTTTCTTCGGCATCAATGCGCACATGGATCAGCGCCGGGCCAGGGCGATTGATGATTTCCTGCAATGAAGCCTGCGGATCGGCTTCGTTATTCAAATCACAGGTTTCGAGGCCGAATCCGGCGGCAATCTGCATAAAGTTGATTTTGCCCGGATAGGTGGCGGCAAAAACGCCTTGCTCGTAGAACAGACTCTGTTGCTGATGCACCAGCCCCAGCGCTTCGTTGTTCATCAGAATGATTTTGACATCCAGCTGATTTTCACTGGCGGTCGCCATCTCCTGAATATTCATCATCAGGCTGCCGTCGCCGGAGAAACACAACACTTTGCGATCCGGGTTCGCCAGCGCAGCGCCAATCGCCGCAGGCAGGCCAAAACCCATCGTGCCCAGCCCACCGGAGGTCAGCCACTGGCGTGGGCGATTGAGCGGATAAGCTTGCGCGGTCCACATCTGATGCTGACCAACGTCGGTGGTGATAATTGCATTGTCATCGACACAGGCGGCAACGGCGTTGATCAGGCCGTAATGGCTTAACGGATCGCACGCTTTCGGGATTGGACACGGAAACTCACGCTGCAAATCCGCTACCAACTGGTGCCACTCTGCACGCGGTTGCGCTTCCACCAGCGGGATCAACTGCGCCAGCACGTCATCAACATCCGCCTGAATCGCCACGTGCGGCTGCTTGATTTTACCCAGCTCTGCACGGTCGATATCGACATGAATGATTTTGGCATTCGGACAGAACTGCTCGGTTTTGCCAATCGCCCGGTCATCAAAACGCGCACCGAGCACTATCAACAAATCCGCCTCCTGCAAAATATAGTTGGTGCTGCGCACGCCGTGCATCCCCAGCATACCCAGCGACAACGGATGCGCTTTTGGCAACATGCCCAGCGCCATTAAAGTCATGGTGGTAGGCAGTTGCGCTTTCTCCGCCAGTTCACGCACCCGTGCGGGCGCATTGATCACACCGCCGCCCAGATAAAGCACCGGGCGTTTGGCAGCGTTAATCATCGCCGCTGCGTCACGAATGCTTTCTTCGCTAAAGGCGGGGGCGGCGGCTTTTTCTGCCATAGCGGGCTGTGTTTCAATCTCAAAAACTGCCGTTTGCACATCCTTAGGAATGTCTATCCACACCGGGCCTGGGCGGCCTGATTGCGCAATGCGGAAGGCATCGCTCATGACCTGCGGGAGTTCTTCGATATGTCTGACCAGATAGTTGTGTTTGGTGATGGGGATAGAGATGCCGTAGGTGTCCACTTCCTGGAAGGCGTCGGTGCCGATCATCGAGGCGGGAACCTGACCAGTGATGCAAATCAGCGGGATGGAGTCCAGCCGCGCATCGGCAATGGCGGTCACCAGGTTAGTCGCACCCGGTCCGCTACAGGCCATACAGACCGCCGGTTTACCGTCGGTGCGCGCCATTCCCTGAGCGATAAAGCCCGCGCCCTGTTCATGACGGGCCAGAATATGGCGGATTTGCGTGCTTTGGCTTAAGGCATCGTAAACAGGCAGGATAGAACCGCCCGGAATGCCTGTCACAATCTTAATGCCCTGCTGTTCCAGGAAATGAACGATAAATTCTGCGCCGGTAAAGCGCTTACGCGTCGATGTTGTGCCCGAACTTGCCATGCTCCAGTCCTTTTCTTCTGGGCCGACTTTCCGGGAGGTGCTTAAACGAAAAACCCCGCCCGGTTTGCGCCGGCGGGGTTTTGGAATCGTGTGTTGTTCCAGTCCCTACGGCGCATTGCCGACGACCACCACCACACGCACGACGACCACTGCGGCGGATGGCGCAGTTGGTAGTAGTTTTGCGTTGAGCATGGAAGTAGTCATTGGGGACCTTGTTGGTTTTGTGTTTAACAATATTTATACAAGCACAGCTTTACAGGGGAGACAATGGAAAATTTTTCAGCAAGGGAAAATTGAGGGGTTGATCACGTTTTGTACTGAATTGCAGATAACAAAAAACCCCGCCGGAGCGAGGTTTCGTCAGTCGCCTGCGGCTGGTAACCGCAAAGCACACTGTATTATGTCAACACTGAAAGTATACGTGTTCCGCGCAGAACGCGCAATTTCGGCACGAATTTTGACGTATTTAGTGCATAGTTGAGTATCGATCACAGTTTGCGTTTTGTCCAAATATTACTGTTTATTTATACAGTAAACTTCTATAATATCACTGTACGCAATGTGTTATGCGGGGGCCGCATCGTTACCCGGCGCACTAAGTCCTGGCTGAAACGGGTGGTGCCGTCAGCGCCTTAACCCCGCGTGAGCACACTGTGTTATGTCAACAAGCACAACGTTTCTCCTTGAGATACCGCGTGCACAACAGCTGGCAACAGGCAGCGGAAAGGTACGTCAGCTGGCAGTGCTCCTGAACCACAGGAGACGCGTATGAGCCTGGTGGATATCGCCATTCTTATCCTCAAACTCATTGTTGCAGCACTGCAACTGCTTGATGCTGTTCTGAAATACCTGAAGTAATTCAGATTCAAGTCGCACCAAAGGGGAGCGGGAAACCGCTCCCCTTTTATATTTAGCGTGCGGGTTGGTGTCGGATGCGATGCTGATGCATCTTATCCGCCCTACCATCTCTCCCGGCAACATTTATTGCCGCTTTTGTTTACATATTCTGCCGCTAAACAATTCCCCATTCCTGGCGTATATCTGGCTAACATTCATCAATGTGATAGATTCCTCTCCCGCATTTATGGGAATGCGTAGTGACTTATTCTAATTATTTTTATAAAAGCATCCGTGATAATGAAAAGGCAAAGAAACGTCAATTTGTTATTGATGTTGGTATTACTCGTGGCCGTCGGTCAGATGGCGCAAACCATTTATATTCCAGCTATTGCCGATATGGCGCGCGATCTCAACGTCCGTGAAGGGGCGGTGCAGAGCGTAATGGGCGCTTATCTGCTGACTTACGGTGTCTCACAGCTGTTTTATGGCCCGATTTCCGACCGCGTGGGCCGCCGACCGGTGATCCTCGTCGGAATGTCCATTTTTATGCTGGCAACGCTGGTCGCGGTCACGACCTCCAGTTTGACGGTGTTGATTGCCGCCAGCGCGATGCAGGGGATGGGCACCGGCGTTGGCGGCGTAATGGCGCGTACTTTACCGCGAGATTTATATGAACGGACACAGTTGCGCCATGCTAACAGCCTGTTAAACATGGGGATTCTCGTCAGTCCGTTGCTCGCACCGCTAATCGGCGGTCTGCTGGATACGATGTGGAACTGGCGCGCCTGTTATCTCTTTTTGTTGGTTCTTTGTGCTGGTGTGACCTTCAGTATGGCCCGCTGGATGCCGGAAACGCGTCCGGTCGATGCACCGCGCACGCGCCTGCTTACCAGTTATAAAACGCTTTTCGGTAACAGCGGTTTTAACTGTTATTTGCTGATGCTGATTGGCGGTCTGGCCGGGATTGCCGCCTTTGAAGCCTGCTCCGGCGTGCTGATGGGCGCGGTGTTAGGGCTGAGCAGTATGACGGTCAGTATTTTGTTTATTCTGCCGATTCCGGCAGCGTTTTTTGGCGCATGGTTTGCCGGACGTCCCAATAAACGCTTCTCCACGTTAATGTGGCAGTCGGTTATCTGCTGCCTGCTGGCTGGCTTGCTGATGTGGATCCCCGACTGGTTTGGCGTGATGAATGTCTGGACGCTGCTCGTTCCCGCCGCGCTGTTCTTTTTCGGTGCCGGGATGCTGTTTCCGCTGGCGACCAGCGGCGCGATGGAGCCGTTCCCCTTCCTGGCGGGCACGGCTGGCGCGCTGGTCGGCGGTCTGCAAAACATTGGTTCCGGCGTGCTGGCGTCGCTCTCTGCGATGTTGCCGCAAACCGGTCAGGGCAGCCTGGGGTTGTTGATGACCTTAATGGGATTGTTGATCGTGCTGTGCTGGCTGCCGCTGGCGACGCGGATGTCGCATCAGGGGCAGCCCGTTTAAGCGCACGTCACCGCAGCATCGTCATCAGCTCCATGGGAGAACGATGCTGCTTTATCAGATCACGCATCACCCGCATATGCGGTGCGGAGTAAGAATAAAACGCCTGATAGCCCGCACAAAGCACGCTGTCTGGCGTCTCCTGCCGAGCGTGCGGGCACAGGCGATGCCAGTCGCACGCCTGGCAGTCACAGCGCGGTTGCGGGTTTTCGCTGCCACACCATTTTTGTAAGGTGGCGTCAAAAAGCTCAATCGAGATACGACTGATATCTGCCCGCACCCAACACTCGAACAGGGCAATTAAAAATTTCCCCCACAGCTCTGCTGTCACCGAAGCGGCCGTCAGATCGCCCCGGTCATCAAATTCAAGATAGGGAATGAGCTGTACGGAGCGGATGCCCCGCTGTTTGAAATTGTGATAAAAATCGGCAGGTTGCAGAGCATCCTTGTACTCTACAACCAGTTTATGCCTGTCCTCTTCAGCATCAATGACCTGACTTCCTGTCATGCGACTCTCTCAATAAATACGATAAGTTGATGTATATGCGTTACAGCAAACAGTATTGCGAGAGATAACACCGCGAGGGAGATCAAAAATTTGTCACGGACTACGTGAAATTGGGAAAAATCGCTATTCGTGACATCCATTAAATTGCGATTACGGGTGTAGTGCCAGAGGATCAGCGCCACGATGGCGAGAATGCCAATCGAAATCCAGAATAACATGCCCGCCTGGTGCCAGTTGTGTTTGATAGCCAACGCCATCAACGCGCCGTAGCCCAGCATGGTACGAAACCACGCCAGTGATGTGCGCTCCGGCTGCAGTCCTGGGTCGGCAATGCGTCTGGCTTTGCGGCTATCCGGCATACAACACCAGTCCCATAACGATCACCGCCACGACCATCAATATTAAGCTAATGATTAATAAGCTGTTGGTGTAGGGCAGGTCCTCTTTCAGACGCATCGCTTTTTCATTGCGTAACCAGCGCAAGTAGCCATACATCGCTAACCCGCCGGAAAACAGACACAACAACAACGCCAGCAGTTCGCGAATGACGGGCGTGGCGAAATCTGGCGCAAGTTGATCAAGCCCAACCCCCGCCGCCAGAAATCCTAGTGCAGTACGGATCCACGCCAGAAAAGTACGCTCATTAGCCAGCGAGAAGCGGTAATCAGGCGCTTCTCCGAGGCGGGAAATTTTCATTGTTGCTCCTTTGCAATTTCACTAACGCTCTACCTTTAGCGGTTTTTTTAAGAATTTCGTCCGCCCGTTTCCTGATATGCTTTTGCCATCCGCTACAAGGAGGTCAGATGGGTATCATAGCTCAAATTGACATCCTCCACGCCCTGAAGGACGTGGATCCCTGCTACGTTCAGGCTGTCG
>JAERMT010000250.1_pt1 | contig 33067 bp, 26 predicted proteins | sample 9267081 | NCBI WGS metagenome assembly JAERMT01 (sample SAMN17071939, study PRJNA684904) | human gut metagenome | isolation source: diarrhea sample from child under the age of five | host: Homo sapiens | place: South Africa: Mafikeng, Mafikeng Provincial Hospital | collected 2019-09
TGAACCAAATGAAAGCAAAGTAAAAAGGGGCTGTGAAGAAATGAGGATTCATTTCTTCACAGCCCCTTTTTTGAATGAGAAATGGTGCTGGCGGCTTCGCCGCGAATAGAGAGGCGGTATGAAAGAGAGTGGAGCAGAACGGGAAAGTGTCGGAGTTACTCGTGACCAGTCTCCAGCCCAAGCAGCTCTCTCAGCTCACCTACGGTATCTGCGATCGCGTCTGCGCCGTGGGCGGCGAGCTCTTCGCGGCTGCCGTAGCCGAAGGAGACGGCGATGCAGGGGAGATGGTTGTCATGCGCCCCATCTACGTCATAGCCGGTATCACCGATCATGACGGTCTCCTTCGCAAGACGCGCTGCGTCATGGCCCTTTTCGCAAAGAAGGGAGAGTGTCTTGGCGATGATGCGCGCCTTCTGGCTCATGGTCGCATTCTGGTTCAGCTCATCATCGGGATCGCTGCCGCAGATGATATCGAAGTAGGATGTGAAGCCGAAATTTTCAATGATCCGCTTCACAAAAGGCTCCGGCTTGCTCGATGAGACGGCAAGCACATAGCCGGCGGCTTTGGCGAGAGAGAGAAGTTCGCCGATGCCGGCATAGGGCGAGCAGTCGAAGAGCGCGCCCTTTTCTTCATACAGCTCTCTGAATTTCGTGATGGCGGTCACGATGTCATCGTCTTTCATGCCGTAGAGCTTTTTCATCTGCGTATTGAGCGGCGGCCCGATGAAGGTGCGGAGCTTTTTCTCATTTGTCTCATGGATGCCGACTGCGTCAAGGCCGTACCTGACGGAGCGAAGAATGCCGGGAGCAGACTCGGAAATCGTGCCGTCCAGGTCGAAAAGAAGGGTGGTGTAGTGGGTCATAGGGACCTCGGTTCGAATAAAAGTGAATAGGGATTAGGGCTCAGGGTTAGCCCGTGGGCGGGGCGCCCATGAATTGTGGATGAAAGCCTCGTATGAATGAGAAATTAGAAATGCGAAATGCGAAATGATGGTGCGGCGCATAAAAATATGGAAGCGCCGCGGAGTATTGAAATAAGCTTAAAACGCGTTCCCCCTTGGAGAAGGGGGTGCCCGAAGGGCAGGGGATAGACTGCCTCGAAGAGGCAGAATTCTGCAGAATGAGAAACAAGAACTGTTGAATAGACTAGAGTAGATAGCATGAGCCGCTATGTAGAAGGGTGCCGTTACGCGGCACATCCATCCTGCGACTTTGGTGCTCCTAATCCCTAGCCACTAATTTCTAGTCACAGTCACTAGTCCCCATCATTTGAAGATCAATTTCTTCTTCATCCGATCGATGGAGAAGGTGCGCAGCGGCTGTCCCGTTTCCTTCAGAAGCTCTTTCGGAGAAGAGAGGGATCTCTCGGCCAGCGCCGCGCGTACGATGTATGCACAGGCGCGGGCATCGTCCAAGGCCTGGTGGTGATGGAAGTCGAAGCCCAGCGCTTCGGCGACGGTATTCAGCTTGTGATTTTCCATATCCGGCCAGAGCTTGACGGAGAGCGGGACGGTATCGCCATAGCAAAAGTGCAGGTCGGGAAGACCGTAGGTGGCGATCGACGAGGCGAGGACGCCCATATCGAAGCGGGCATTGTGCGCAAAGACCACCTGTCCCTCCAGACGCTCCCGGATCTCTTCGAAAAGAAGCGGGAAGGCGGGCTCCTCTGCTACGTCGGCGGGGGAGATGCCATTCACCTTCTGGCATTGGACATCAAAATTCATGGAGAGGGGGTGGATGAGATGGTACCACTCGTCGATGACTTTTTCGCCATCGCTGGTCACGATGCCAAGGGAGCAGGCATTCGCCGGGCCCCAGTAGGCAGTTTCAAAATCGATTGCAATGTAGTTCATGATGATTTGGGGTTCAGGGTTCAGGGTTAGCCCTTGGGGCGGGGCGCCCTTTGATTGCGTGCGAAAGAGGTTCGGCGGGTTCAACAGGTTCAGAGGGTTCAACGGGGGTAGTGCGGCGCATAAAAAAGAAGCGCCGCGGAGTATAGATGGTGGCGATGCCCGAAGGTGGCATTTCAAGTCACTAGTCACTCGAGGCTCATAATCCCTCGCCGCTTATTCCTGTTTTCAAACTATAAGGTTCGAGATAAGCCGTATTCCCGTATTGCCAAACTGAACCCTGAACCCTGAACCCTTACTGTAAGTTTTGAAAACTAATGAGCAAGAACAGTATTTTCTCAAATATCCGTCTCGAAGGTATGCGGCGCTTCTTCGATCCAGCCGACCTCTACCGCACGGTCGAAGGCGGACTTGACGCGGCGGGCGAGTTCATTTCTGGCGGCGGCGACTTTCTTTCGGTTCGGCGCAAATCCGGTGATGAGGATGAGAACGTCTTCGGTCGCCGGGGTGATCTTTCCTGCCTTTTGATCTTCGGCCAGCCAGCCGGTGGTGCATAGGTCGTCTCCGAGAGAAACGGTGACATCATCCTTTGTTTTCCGGATGGAGAGTGTCCGGCTGCGGTCGCCCATGTCGTAGGCGTGGATATCGACGTGGAATTTCAGCATGCCGGCACGCACCATGTCGAGGATCGGATTCTGGCGCGGCAGCACATCAGAGCCTGCGAGTTCATCCAGTGTCGCCGTCTTGGGGGCAGGAAGGATCTCCATGGGAGTCTCTGCCGCCTCTTCCTTTTCGAAGAGCCCCAGGTCCTTCTTGTATTCCGCAAAGGTCTTTGCCAGACCGGACTCACCGGTGATGGAGAGCTTTTTCAGGACGTTCTGATAGCGCTCGATCTCTTGGTCGGCGATATGGGAATTCATCTTGAGGAGCAGGTTCGCCTCGGTGCAGCAGCGGCGGCGGAAGGCTTCTGCTTCCAAATTCACATCGCGGTTGTCAGCGGCGCGCAGGGCTACGACGCCGATGCACAGGCCGGGGATGGTATCGAATAACTGATCGTCTACAGTGATTTTCATGATTGCCTCCAAATGGGAAAATAGTTCGTCACTATTATAGCATAGATAAAGGGCTTGGGTTGATGGGTTCGGGGTTAGCCCGCGGAGCGGGTCGCCTTTTGATTCCGTTTGAAAGCAAGGGTGAGTAGCTAGGGATTAGGGATTGGTGACTAGTGACTGGTGACTAGTGACTGGGATTCTCTGGCATCGTCATCCCGAGCGCAGCCCTCGATCTTTACTGCACTGCGGGAATCAGCGTGTATGCGCCGAGGGAAAACGATGTCCTGGTGCTGTCTCACATCAGGTGATGAGCGTTCTGCAATAAAGATTGAGGGCTACGCTCGAAATGACGACGACGCGAAGCGCTATCAAAATTCTGCGGCGCTTCTATAGTTTTATGCGCCGCACCACCATTTCTCATTTCTAATTTCTCATTTCTAATTCAAACGAAGCTTTCACCCGCAATCCATGGGCGGCACGCCCTGCGGGCTAACCTTGAACCCTGAACCCCGAACCCTTTATAATAATGACAACCAATGAAAGTCAATCGAAAGGGGAATGAATTTTGCAACTGGAACTGATCGTGACGGAGGCCCAGGCGGGGCGGATGGTGAAGGACGCGGTGAAGGTGCTGCATTTGTCCGGCGGATTGTGGAAGCGGATCAAATGGAATGGGCGCGTGACGGTGAATGGCGAGGAGGTACACAATGCGCGCAGGAGAGTCGCAAAGGGCGATCGCATCGTGCTCACGTGGAGCGAGGAGAATGATATCGTTCCAGCGGACATCCCGCTCTCCATCACGTATGAGGATGAGGCGCTCCTCGTCGTGAATAAGGGGCCGGGCATGATCATCCATCCGACGGCGCGCGGCGCGCATGATACGCTGGTGAATGCGGTGGCAGGCTACTATGCGCGAAAGCACATCGAGGCGGGCATCCATCCCATTTATCGTCTTGACCGCAATACGACGGGGCTTGTCGTGGTGGCTAAGTCAGCGAAGGGGCAGTATGACCTCTCCAAGAGCCATGACCAGATCTACCGCGAGTATCTGGCTCTCGTTTCCGGACATATGGATGAGAAGGCAGGGCGCATCGATCGCCCCATCGGACGCAGGGATGGTTCGATCGTGGAGTGGATGGTCAGGGAAGACGGAAAGCGTGCCATCACGGACTATGAGGTGCTGGGCGAGTATGAAGGGTATTCGCTTTTGAAGATCCATCTTCTGACGGGACGCACGCACCAGATCCGCGTGCATTTTGCGAGCCTCGGGCATCCGCTCTTAGGTGATGACCTCTACGGCGGGCCCCTCGGCCTCATGACGCGGCAGGCACTTCACGCCTATACCGTCCGCTTCGCTCATCCGGTGACGGGAAAGGAAATGAGATTCACCGCTCCCGTGCCGGAGGATATGAGGAAATGGATGGAGAAATAAAGGGTGCAGCAGCTTCTGTATGCTATAATAAGAAGACATATTTTCCTTTTTATTCGCATCGAAAGGTGGCTTTGGGCTTATGAAATTTATTTCCGCAGACGGGATTCTTTACATGACATTCGACTGTTATCAGGGACAGAGGGTCGTAGCGGCTGTGTCATGCCGCACTGGCGGGGTGAGTGAGCCGCCATTTTCCTCTCTGAATATGGGCTTCCATACGGGCGACGATGCGGATGCGGTGCGTGAGAACCGCCGCCGCTATTTCGAGGCACTGGGGCTTTCCGCCTCGCGCCTTGTCTCAGGAAATCAGGTGCATGGCACCTACATCTACAAGGTGACGGAGAAGGATGCCGGACGCGGCGCACTCACGATGGAGACGGCGATCCCTGCCTGTGATGGCTTCATGACGGATGAGAAGGATATCCCGATCACGATGAATTATGCCGACTGCACGCCGCTCTTTTTCTACGATCCGGTGAAGCGGGCGATCGCGCTGTCTCATGGAGGCTGGAGGGGGACAGCCGGCAATATCGCTGCGCTCACGGTGGCGAAGATGGAGAAAAACTACGGCTCGAAGCGGGAGGATATCCTGTGTGCAATCGGTCCGGCGATCGGACTGGAGTGCTTCGAGGTGGGGGAGGAAGTGGTAGAGGAATTCTATAAGCTCTTCAATGAGAAGGAGATCTCACGTCTTGCGGTCAAAAAAGCCAATGGGAAGTACCTCTTCGATCTGCACAATGCGAACCGCCGCCTTCTCGAAAAGGCCGGCATCCCTGCTGACCACATCGAAGACTGCGGGCTCTGTACCTACTGTCACGATGATCTTTTCTACTCGTATCGGAAATCCGGCGGAAAAACAGGCCGTCACATGGCGGTGATGGCGCTCGTTTGATCGGTGGAAGATAAAAAGCTCACGGCTTCTGTCGTGAGCTTTTTTATTTGGGGGGACTAGGGATTAGGGATTAGGGATTAGGAGACTGGGGGACTGGGAGACAGTAGGCTCTCTCGTATCGTCATTGAAAGCGTTGCCGAGAAATCTCTATCGCAGAATGCCCATTGCCGCATGTGAGGCAATGGGCATCGTCTTTCCTCGGTGCATACGTGCTGATTACCGTAGTGCAGTAGAGATTCCTCGGCTGCGCTCGGAATGACGATACGGGAAAGGCGGTGTTCTCGTATCGCCCCTGAACCCTGAACCCTGAACCCTTCAACCTTCATCCCATCGTATTCTTCCCGAAGACGGGGTGACTGCAGGGCCGAAGGCTTCGTTTCTCGACGAGGGAGAGGGCTTCCTGCATATCGACATCATGGCGTTCTTTTCCTGTCTCGTAGACGAGCATGGGAGAGGCGGCATCCAGCTCGCTGGCGGGAAGGTAGATGTATTCCTGCATGTGCGGGTCGCCGTAGATGAAGCCGGCGAGAAGTTTGCTTTCGGCAAGTCTATGCATGAGGCGCCTCCAGATCACAGATGAAGTATGGCTTGAAGTCCAGATAGTCCGAGCTCGTCAGGCAAAGCGGGACGCCCAGAAGGGAATCCGGCAGATTTTTGAAATTCGGCGCGCCGTGGATGTGGCCATAGAGGCAGAGGTCTGCGCCGCTTTCGGCGATGATCTCCATCATGTGCGAAGGCCGCCGCATTTCATCGAAGGGCGGGTAGTGCAGGATCGCGATGATCCGGTCTGCCTTCATCTGCTTTGCTAAGGCGAGCGAGCGCTCCATGCGCCCTTCTTCGCGCAGGATGATGGATTTGTCGGTGTCTTCCTTATATGTTTTTGCCGTCTCGGAGATCCATCCGCGCGTACCGGCGAGTGCTACATTTCCGACCTGAATGGCGGAGTTGTGAATGAATTCGAAGGCGCCATGCGTCATGGCGGTCATCTTCGTGACGGTGGACCACCAGAAGTCGTGGTTGCCGCGGACGATGATCTTACGTCCCGGAAGCGTGCCAAGCATGGTGAGGTCGGAGATGGCGCTCTCCATGCTCATTGCCCAGGAGAGGTCGCCTGCCATGATGACGGCATCGTCTTCGCGGATCGTCTCCTTCCATGCATTCACGATCTTTTCCCGGTGGTTTTTCCAGTTCTCTCCGAATATATCCATGGGCTTCGTTGGCGGATCTCCGGAGAGATGGAAATCACTGAAGGCATATAGTTTCATAGGGTAACCTCGTTTGGGAATGGGGGATTAGTGACTAGTGACTAGTGACTGGGGATTAAGAGACGCGAGTGAGTGGTGACTTGAATACTACTTTCGGGCATCGCCTCATATATATTCGCGGCGAAGCCGCCACCACAACCTTGAACCCTGAATCTTGAACCCACAACCTTTTTTATCCAAAATACTTTTCAGACCTGAGCGTCTCGATGATCCGCTTCTTGCTCGTTTCGTCCATCACATTTGTGATGCGGTAGCCCATGTAGAGAGGGCTTGCTGTGAAGCGGGGAAAGATCTTGGCGTGGATCTGATTTTTCAGATGATAAAAGAAAATGTTGTAGCTCGAGCAGCGGATAGGGAAGTCGGAGAGGACGTAGCGTGCGAGGGTCTGTATGGTGTCAGCAAAGCCGTCACTTCCTCCCTCTTTCTTCAGTGTCACGTTCAGCTCGCCGACGCCGCTCAAGGGGTACTCTGCGAGCGAGGCGTAGCAGTCGTCATTTTCATAGATGACCTCGCCCAGGAAATTTTCGCCCTGCAGATTGTCGCGGTAGTCGTACTCTTCAAGCCCGATGATCTGCGAGTGCGGGTGGCGCTGGGAGCCGCCGGAGGTGGGGCCGAAGTTGCGGAAGTAGATGACGGAGCGGAAACGCTTGTCACTTTCCATTTCCTTCCACTTGGCAAGGCCGAAGGCGATCACCTCGTGGAGCTTCTCGGGCGCATAGGTGCTGAGTTCGCTGTCGTGGTCGGCTGTCTCGACGATGACGGTGGGGACAGTCTTCTCAAAGACGGGATACTTGTTCATGAGCCAGATGATATCGTCTTTCCGGTCAAGAATGTGTGTGAGATCTTCAGGATGGCAGAAAGGGCAGACTTTTTGTGTGCCGGAATGAGGCTTCTCGCTGCCGATGGATATATTGAATGTGATAGGATTGGTCATGGTGTACACCTCATCTTTCCGATTCTTATTATAGCATAGAAGGGTTCAAGAAGGAGGGTCAGCCCATGAGGCGTGCCGCCTCTTGCTCAAGTGAGGAATTAGGAATGAGGAATGAGGAATGAAGGTGGCGGCTTCGCCGCGAATATATATGGGGCGATGCCCGAAGGCTGTATGAGTTGATGCGATCCTCGTATCGCAAGCCTTCCCCTCGAGGGGAAGGTGCCCCGAAGGGGCGGATAGGGCACCAGCGGTATGAAAGATAGGAATGAGGAATTAGGAATGAGAAATGCGAAATGGTGGTGCGGCGCAGAAAAAAGAAGCGCCGCAGAATTTTGATAGCGCTTCGCGCTGTCGGCACCAGAAGCGTTGGTGAGAGATCTTTCTTGCAGAACGGTCAGCGCATCAATTGCACTATTTCAAACATCGCATGCTCCTAATCCCTAGCTACTAATCCCTAGTCCCTGTTCACCAGTCACTAGTCACTAGTCACTAGTCACGAATCCCTTTTCATAACATTTCACTTCTTTACTTGACAAAAGGATTTTTATAGGATAAGATATGTGCATACCGATACTTTACTGAGATAAAGAGATGAAGATTTCAAAAATGGGAACAGGAGAGATGACCATGAAAATGAAAAAACTGATGATCGCCGGTGTACTGGCTCTGGGTGCTTGTGGAATGCTCGCAGGATGCGGCGGGGGAGACAAGGCGGCTTCGAGTGCGGCTAAGGCCGCATCCGGCAAGCCGGCGAAGATCGTAGCCGGTATGGATGATACCTTTGCTCCGATGGGCTTCCGTGATGACAGTGGCAAGATCGTCGGCTTTGATATCGATATGGCAGAAGCAGTATCGAAGGAGATCGGCGTGCCGATCGAATTCAAGCCGATCGACTGGGCTTCCAAGGAAACGGAACTGAATTCCGGCCGTATCGACTGCATCTGGAATGGCTTCACCATGACGCCGGAGCGTACCAAGAAGCTCGCCTTCACGAAGCCGTACATGGATAATATTCAGGTCTATGCGGTATTGAATGACAGCGCGATCAAGACGCCGGAAGATCTGAAGGGCAAGAAGATCTCCATTCAGGAAGCCTCCACCGCAGAAACGGCGCTGAACCGTGATGAAAACCTCAAGAAGTCTTTCTCTGAGATCAAAGCATACCCGGATCTCACGGCCTGCTTCATGGATCTCGAGTCCGGCCGCTGTGATGCCGTCCTCGCTGACTCTGTCCTCATCGAATACTATATGACGAAGAAACCGGGACAGTTCAAAGAACTCGAGGGTGTCGTTTCTAAGGATACCTTCTCCATCGGGATCAAAAAGGACAATCAGGCTCTCGTCGATCTCTTGAATGACGGCATCGCCAAGGTCGTAGCCAGCGGCGAAGCCAAGAAGATCTCTGAAAAATGGTTCGGCAAGGATGTCGTGCTGAAATAATTTTGGAATAGCGCTTGAAAAGCTCCTTCACAAAAGAAGGAGCTTTTTGATTGGGAGAAGAGGTTTAACAGGTTCAACGGGTTCTGAAGGTTCAATAGGGAAGGAAGGGGCGCACAATTCATAAAGCGCCCCAATACCCCTTATTAAAACTTCGCGGCGTTTCTGATTTTTATGCGCCGCACCGTCCCCGTTGAACCCGCAGAACCTACAGAACCCGCTGAACCTCTTTCATCCCCGATCAAAGGGCGATACGCCCCAGGGGCTAACCCTGATCCCCATGAAATGACTCTGCTATTTCATTTCTCTATCTTGCTAAAAGGATGAAATCAGTGTATGATAATTCTATATGACACTGGTTTTATAAGGAGTATTTTATGGATTACATTCTTCGCATCCTGCCGAATATGTTTGCCGGGCTGGGCGTATCGGCACAGATCTTTCTGATCACCATCGTGCTCTCGCTGCCGATCGGTATCCTGCTGGCACTGGTCCGCATTTCCAAAGTCGCTGTTTTCCGCAAGCTGGCGGAGATCTATATTTACGTCATGCGCGGCACGCCGCTCATGCTGCAGATCATGTTCATCTACTACGGGCTGCCGCTCATGCTGAATGTGCAGATCAGTGATTTCCCTGCGGCGATCCTTGCCTTCGTGGCGAACTATGCGGCTTATTTTGCGGAAATTTTCAGAGGCGGCATCCAGTCTATCCCGAAGGGGCAGTATGAAGGCGCAAAGGTCTTGGGCTTCACCTACCGGCAGACCATGTGGCATATCGTGCTGCCGCAGGTCGTGAAGCGTGTCATCCCGCCGCTCGGCAATGAGACCATCACCCTTCTGAAGGATACCTCGCTCGTCTACATCTTGGCGATGAATGACCTCATGCGTGTCACCCGCGCCTTCGTGCAGCGTGACTTCGATACCATGCCGTTCCTTGTGGCAGCCGTTTTCTACCTCGTATGCACCGCGATCCTGACGAAGATCCTGGCGTATGTGGAAAAACGCTATGCGGTCTATGAAGAATAAGGAGGACGGACATGAGTTTTATTGAAATGAAAAATATCCGGAAGGATTTCGGCAAGCTCACCATCCTTCACGGCGTCGATATGACACTGGAAAAGGGCGAAGTCATCTCCATCATCGGGCCTTCAGGGGCCGGCAAGAGTACGCTTTTGCGCTGCCTGAATCATCTGGAAACCATCCAGGGCGGCTCGATCGCAGTCGATGGAGAATTTCTTGCCGAGGACAAAGACGGCAAGGTCACCTATGCGAGCGAAGCCAAGACGAAGGAGATCCTTGCCAAGATGGGCATGGTCTTTCAGTCCTTCAACCTTTTCCCGCACATGACCGTGCTGGATAACATCATGGCCGCTCCCATCTATGTGAAGGGCATGAAGAGGGAAGAGATCCAGCCGATCGCGGAAGATCTTTTAAGCAAGGTCGGCCTGCTCAATAAAAAAGACATGTATCCCGGCAGTCTTTCCGGCGGTCAGAAGCAGCGTGTCGCTATCGCGCGGGCGCTCGCGATGAGCCCGGAAATCATGCTCTTTGATGAACCGACCTCCGCACTCGATCCGGAGCTGACGGGCGAGGTCTTGAAGACCATCCAGCAGCTGGCGGATGAGAATATGACCATGGCGATCGTGACGCATGAAATGGCTTTCGCCAAGTCTGTCTCAGATAAGATCCTCTTCATGGTCGACGGCCGCGTCGAGGAAGAAGGGACGAGCGAAGAAGTCTTCGATCACCCGAAGAGCGAACGAACCAAGGCCTTCCTGAAGTCGATATTGAGAGCCTGATAAAAAAGGATGCGCTGCGAAATGCTTTTGCATTTCGCAGCGCATCCTTTTTCTTTTACAGCCCGAATGCGATCCCGCAGACAGCACTGATCGCGATATAGAGCACAGGGTGCTTTTTATATTTCTTAAGACCGAAGTAGATCGCAATGGCAAGGAGAATGGCCGGCCACTGGAAGAGGGCGGCGAGCGAGCCGCTCTTTTCATAAAGCGCGGTATCTAAGAGAGACACCTTCGCGACGCCAAGACCGGCGGCTGCGATGAGCGCGGTGGAGGCAGGGCGCAGGCCGTAGAAGATCCGTTTCACAGCGTCCGATTCGCGGAAGCGTGTCAGCATCGCATAGATGATCGTGATGACGATGAGCGCGGGCGCTGTGAGGGAGAGCGTCGTGAAGATGCCGCCCGGGATGCCAAGCGCCTGAAATCCGGCATAGGTCGCCATATTGACGCCCAAAGGCCCCGGGGTGGACTCTGATATCGCGATCATATTCGCGATGTCTTCTGCGCTGAACCATCCGGTACGTTCAGAAATATGATAGAGAAAGGGAAGTGTCGCAAGCCCTCCGCCGACGGCGAAGAGACCGGTCTTGAAGAATTCCCAAAACATGGAAAGCCAGATCATGATGGATGCTCCTTTTGAAAAAAGTGAGGAGTGAAGAGTGAAAGTGCGGCGCCTCTTTATCCTGAGCGGAGAAAAACGTCGTATGTTAGAAAATATGGATCATCATATCGTGAAGGGGATTGGGGGGCACTTTATGAATGGTGTGTCACATCCACCACTTCTCACTTCGTTGTCCGCGGCATCAGATAGTATCCTGCGATGCCGGCAAGGACGACGGAGAAGATGGGAGAAAAGGGCGCGAAGAGGGCGATGAGAAGGATGCCGATAAAGATCGCGGCTGTGCGCTTATCCTTGATCGACTTCTTGCCGAGCTTCACGACAGCGTCCAGAATGAGGACGCAGACACAGGCACGGATGCCGGCGAAGGCGTGAATGACATAGGGATTCTCTTCGAACTGGGTGAGAAAGAGCGCGATCAGCGTGATGATGATCATGGACGGGGTGATGACACCGAGCGTCGCGAAGACGCCGCCCCAGAAGCCTTTCAGCTTGCAGCCGATGAAGGTCGCGACATTCACTGCGATCATGCCGGGCGTGACCTGCCCCAAGGCATAGTAATCCATCAGTTCTTCCTCGCTGCCCCAGTGCTTGTTCTCTACGATCTCGCGCTGGAGAATAGGCAGCATCGCGTATCCGCCGCCAAAGGTGACAGCGCCCATCTTGGCAAAGATGAGAAATAATTCGAGTAGTAGTTTCATAGATGGGATACTCCTTTAATTGGGGGAATGGGGAGTGACTAGTGGCTAGGGATTAGTGGCTAGGGATTAGGAGCCTCGAGTGACAAGTGATTTGTGACTAGTGACTAGTGACTGGGATTTCTCCGGCATCGTCATCCCGAGCGCAGCCGAGGGATCTTTCTTGCACTGCGGGAATCAGTGTGTATGCGCTGAGGGAAAACGATCTCTTGGTGCCGCCTCACATCAGGCGATAAGTGTTCTGCAATAAAGACCCTCGGCTACGCTCGAAATGACGATGCGCGCGAAGCGTTATCGAAACTCCGCGGCGCGTTTGAGTTTTATGTGCCGCACCACCATTCCTAATTCCTCATTCCTCATTCCTAATTCGAGCAGAGCTTTCATCCACAATCAAGGGACGGCACGCCCCACGGGCTAACCCCGCACCTCGATGTAATTTCCTCTATCATACTGTCAGAGATGGAGAAAAGCAATCAAGAGAACGTAAAATTTGTATTTTCGAAACAAGTGTGGTAGAATATATCTTGCGATTTAGCGTATTTTGTAAAAATAAAAGATGGTTCAATATTGTCGGAAAAACCGACTTAAGGAGGAATAATTTTTATGAACGTAAAAGTAGAGGCACTGGATCAGCACAAGGTATCTCTCGCCATTGAACTGCCGGCAGAAGCTGTACAGAAAGGATTCAAGCAGGCTGTAGCTCGCATTGCAAACCAGGTCAGAATCCCGGGTTTCCGCAAAGGCAAGGCAAGCCGCAAGGTACTGGAAATGCATTTCGGCAAGGAAGCTGTCGTCGCTGAAGCGAAAGATATCGTCATCAATGGCGCTCTCACCGAAGCTATGAAGCAGGAAAAGATCATCCCGATCACCCAGGCGGATGTGAAGGAAGAGCTCTTCTCTGAAACCGAAGGTGCAAAATTCACCGCTACTTTTGTAAAACGTCCGGAAGTAGAACTGGGCGAATACAAAGGCCTCGAAGCAGCCCATGAAGAACCGGAAGTTTCCGATGCACAGGTCGAAGCTGAACTGAAAAAAGCAGCTGAACAGAGCGCACGCCTCGAAAAGGCAGAAGAAGGCGCTGTCCTTGCCAAAGGCGACTACGCTGTCATCGACTTCAAGGGCTTCGTAGACGGCAAACCGTTCGAAGGCGGCGAAGGCAAGACCTATCCGCTGGAAATCGGCTCCCAGAGCTTCATCCCGGGCTTTGAAGAACAGCTCGAAGGCCATAAAGCAGGCGATGACGTAGAAGTCAAGGTCACCTTCCCGGAAACCTACTTCGTCGATGCTCTCAAAGGCAAAGAAGCAGAATTCAAAGTTCACATCAATGATGTAAAACGCAAACAGCTGCCGGCTCTTGATGATGCTTTCGCAAAATCCATCAGCCAGTTCGATAAAATGGACGACCTGAAGGCTTCTGTAAAACAGCAGATGCAGCTGCAGGCTATCCAGCAGGCAGAAGAAGCCTACCATGAAGCTCTCGTAGCACAGGCTGTAGCCAATGCCAAGGTCGATATCCCGCACGAAATGGTCGACCAGCGCATTGACGAGATCGTCGAAGAAATCTCCATGAACCTCGAATCCAGAGACATGAAGCTCGCTGACTACCTGAAGAACATCGGCCAGACCGAAGAACAGCTCCGTAAGAACTACGAAAAGACCGCTGAAGAACAGGTTCGTCAGGGCCTTGTCCTCGAAACCATCGCAGAAAAAGAAGAACTCGATGTAACGAACCAGGACCTCTCCATGGAAGTCTACAGCATGGCTCATCAGTTCAACGCTGACCCGAAAGATGTCATGAAGATCATCAAAGAAGAAGGCCGCGTGAACATGCTGATCAACTCCGTCCTTCGCAAGAAAGCAGCTGCTTTCATCTACGGTGCTGCTAAAAAAGCAGAAGCAGATAAGAAAGAAGCAGAAGAAGCTCCGGCTGCAGAAGCAGCAGCTCCGAAGACCGAAGAAGACTTCAATGCTATGACCGTCAAGGATCTCAAGGCTTACGCACAGGAAAAAGGCATCGCCATCGAATCCAAAGCAAAAAAAGCTGAGATCATCGACACCATCATGGCTGCTGAAAAGGAATAATCCTTTATAAAATTGAATGACTACTGCTGCGGCAGTGTGTATTGGAAGAGACGCGGGGATGACCGGCGTCTCTTTCGAACATATGGGGAAATGGGGAAAGGGCTTGCCCTTTGATTCCGTTTGAAAGCTTTGCTTGAATGAGAAATTAGAAATGAGAAATGCGAAATGGTGGTGCGGCGCATAAAAATTTGGAAGCGCCGCAATTTTGATATCGCTTCGCGCGCATCGTCATCTCGAGCGAAGTCGAGAGATCTTCCTTGCAGAACGGTCAGCGTGCTAACTGCGCTGTTTCAATCACCGCTTACTTCTAATCCCTAATCCCTAATCCCTAATCCCTAGTCACCAGTCACCAGTCACCAGTCACTCACTATCATTTATCCGAAAGAAAGGGTGTTACCACATGGCATATGTACCGATTGTTGTCGAACAGACCGCTCGCGGAGAGCGCTCCTATGATATTTATTCCCGACTTTTGAAGGACCGCATCATATTCCTTGACGGCCAGATTGAAGACCATATGGCCAATGTCATCATTGCGCAGCTTCTCTTTCTGGAAGCCGAAGACCCTTCGAAAGATATCCATCTTTACATCAACAGCCCCGGCGGCGTCGTGACCGCCGGCCTTGCGATCTATGATACGATGCAGTATATCCATCCGGATGTTTCCACCATCTGTATCGGATCCTGTGCCAGCATGGCGGCGGTTCTCCTGACCGCCGGTGCGAAGGGCAAACGCTATGCCCTCCCGCATGCGAATGTCATGATCCACCAGCCGCTTGGCGGTGTACAGGGACAGGCGACCGAGATCGAGATCCATGCGAGAGAGATCCTCCGCCTGCGCGAAGAACTGAACGGCATCCTTGCCAAGCACAGCGGACAGTCCCTTGAAACCATCAAAAACGACACCGAACGCGACAATTTCATGACAGCCCAGATGGCGAAGGACTATGGCCTCATCGACCACATCCTCACCCGCAATGAGCTGGCGAAAATGACACAGAAATAAAGGAGAAAGACCATGAACGGAGAAGATAAAGAACCGAAGATCTGCAGCTTCTGCGGCCGATCCAGCGACGAAGTCGAAAACATGGTCACCGGCCCCGGCGTCTACATCTGCAGCGAATGCATTGACATCTGTCATAACATTCTTCTGGAAGAGCGGAAAAACAAAGCAAAGCAGGGCAAAGAACCTGCTGACACCAAGGTGCCGACACCGGAAGAGATCAAAGAATATATCGACCAGTACGTCATCGAGCAGGACAATGCCAAGATCGCTCTGGCCGTCGCCGTGTACAATCACTACAAACGCCTCTTTTTCAAAGGCGAAGATGACGGTGTAGAGCTGCAGAAATCCAACATCATCCTGCTCGGGCCGACCGGCAGCGGCAAGACCCTCCTTGCCCAGACCCTCGCCCGCTACCTCGATGTGCCCTTTGCGATTTCCGATGCCACCACCCTCACACAGGCCGGCTATGTCGGAGATGACGTCGAGAACATCCTCCTCCGCCTCATCCAGGCCGCGGACTATGACATCGAGAAAGCCCAGCGCGGCATCATCTACATCGACGAAATCGACAAGATCGCCAAGAAGACCGAGAACGTCTCCATCACCCGCGACGTCTCCGGCGAAGGCGTCCAGCAGGCTCTTCTGAAGATTCTGGAAGGCACCGTAGCGAACGTGCCGCCGCAGGGCGGACGCAAGCATCCGAATCAGGAAATGATCCAGATCGACACCAGCAACATCCTCTTCATCTGCGGCGGTGCCTTCGCCGGCCTCGATAAAGTCATCGACAGCCGTCTCACCAAAAGCGTGATGGGCTTCGGCGCCGATATCGAGAAAGCAGAAGACAAAGACATGGACGAGCTCCTCCAGCAGGTCCAGCCGGAAGACCTCCTGAAATTCGGCCTCATCCCCGAATTCATCGGCCGTCTCCCTGTCATCGTCGCCCTTCACCCGCTGAAGGAAGAGGCCCTCGTCAAAATCCTGACCGAACCGAAGAATGCCCTCGTCAAGCAGTACAAGAAGCTGCTGGCCATGGACGGCGTAGAGCTCGTCATCGAAGACGCTGCCATCCACGCGATCGCCCGCCAGGCGATCGAGCGCAATACCGGCGCCCGCGGCCTTCGCGCGATCATCGAGAAGATCATGCAGAAAGTCATGTACGAGATCCCCGGCATGAAGGATGTCGTGAAATGCACCATCACGGAAGATAACGTGGTGAATCAAACCGATCCGCTGCTGGAACGGAAAGCGGCAGAAAAATAAAAAACACCTCCCTGTGACTAGCTCATAGGGAGGTGTTTTTGGCGTGTAGAACCTTTCATTCCCATATCTTTCTTAGCGGTGATTTGTATATCGCCTTTGGCTACTAGGTTACTTCCCACAGCTTCGGTGGTTTCTGTATGGGAGGTTGCTTTGAATGCACTGGAGCCTATCCCTACTTTTATACCCGGCATGCCTTTCTCGCTGATGTGATTCAAGGAGTCTTTTCCCTTGGCCATGGTTTCATAGACTTCTGCGCCATAAAGTGCTTTCAGCTGTTTATCTCTAGCATTGGAAGCCTTCTTTGCATAATCAATGGCGTTTGCTAGTATGTCAGCAGCTCCACCATTAGCAGAGACGGTGATCCCACTCTTCTTGTATTCGTGCTTTTCATCACTGCGATATACATTGTCTTTGCTTGTGATGGTGACATTGTCACCAGTCAAAATTTTATGGATACAACCCCAGTTCCTTTAGCTCTTGAATTCTAGGTTGTGCTTTTTCTTGCAACTTAATGTAGGCCTTTTGTTCTTCTGGTGTTAATTCAGCTGCGGAATCAGTCTGGGTGAATTGATTTTCATACTTTTCGTAGTTTTCAAGAGCTTCATCCAAATCTTTGCTACTTTTTGGGGAAATATTTTTATTACGCAACAAAGTAATATGAAATGGATCCGCATTTATAATCCAAAAACCATTTCGTCCAAGGACATATAATACCTTGTATTGATAAAACCACCCCATCTGTATTTCATAATCGTATACATTATCTTCTAAAGGCGTTGCGATAAAATCAGATCTAGTATCCGACTGTAATTCTGGTTGAATATCTGATAAAAACCATTTATGGGTATTTCTTGGCTCGTATTCATAGAGTATTCCTGTTCGAAGATGTGTTCCAAATGCAGCTATTGTATTATCATTACTTCCCATTGGATATTTAAAATCTATAAGTACCCTAGCTGTACCAAAGATGGCATGATATCCCAAAACAACCATAAGTAGCCATATAATTACCTTTTTCGGAGTTAATTTTTTCATCATTTTGGCTCCTTCCTATATATGACCCTTTATAGAAGCAGTCCAATTAATGAGAAGAGATAGATACATTGCCCTGCAAGCTGCCTACGGTCGACGCTTTCTGTAAGGTATCTGCTTCTTGGTACTGGTCGTTTCTCTTTTCTTTGCCGATGGTAAAGCCCAGTCCGCTTCCCATGAGGCCGCTCTTTTTTACTTGTTTACAAATCCCAAAATAACACGACAAGAAAAATAAAATATATTGAACCTCCAATCGCCACCTTTCCTTTAAATCTGTCTATTTTTTCCTTTTTACTAGAGATAGACGCACTTTTAAGTAAATATATTCCTTGGCAAAGACTCGACAATGCTAAAAGAAGTATTTCATAACAAAATATGTGTTGGCTTTGTAGAAAATACTTTTTACTTATTATCATGATTCCACCAAACAAAGCTAGTTCAAACCAGAATACCGATAGCAAAAAAATAGTAAAATACTTCATTTTCTGAGTATTTTTTACTATTTGATATTGTCTATAAGCAGCATAAATTCCAGATAAAATCCCACACACTAAAATGCACCCTTCTATATATATATCAACAAAGATATTATTCATCTTTTGGTTTCTCCTTAGTATCATTTTGTCCCTTTTATTGCTTATCTGTTGGAATTTTATTTTTTAGATTACTTTTTGCTAAATCACCAACCGTACTTCCTGCACAAGCTTATATTTAAGAATATAATTATCTATAGCCTAATTTGCAACAATAGAAAAGCCTAATACTGTTACGCCTCCCCTTAAAGATACGGTTCCAGCGACAACGCCAAATCCAAGGCCAGCTAAGTTTATCCCATATGTTACAGCTTTTACTAAAGCCTAGCAAGTAGGGAAAATGATCAGTTGCTCTGACGCGCATAGAACGATTCAGACTGTAGAATCGGTTCATCATAATAACTCTTTGAATTCTTAACTTTTTCTAAAATTAACCGTTCCCCTCTTTTCAAAAACATATCTCTATTATATAATTAAATAATTTTGTGCGTCTTTCGCACTATATGATTTTCAGGGTCATTGTCTGCACAAGATCAGACACGCAGGGGAGGTATTATGTCGGAAAAATCTTTGGAAGAACTGGAATTTGAGGAAACTGGTGTCACCCGGAAGGAACGATGGAAGGTCATGTGGGCTTCGATCGTCGGGTATGCGATGGATGGACTGGATGTTTTGATCCTGTCCTTTGCCATGGCAGCGATCGTTGCGGAGTTTGGCCTGACGCTCGGGGAGGGCGGTCTCATCGCGACGTACACGCTGATCGGTACGGTCCTTGGCGGATATCTCTTCGGTGTCTTTGCTGATTACTTCGGTCGTGTGCATACCTTTGCACTGACCATCATCATTTTCTCGATCTTCACCGGGGCCTGCGCTTTTGCGGACAATGTCATGCATCTCAATATCCTTCGTTTTCTCGCAGGGCTCGGCCTTGGCGGGGAGTACGGGATCGGCATGACGCTTGTCACGGAGACCTGGCCGGCAGCGAAGCGTGCGCGTGCTACGGCTGGCGTGGCAATGGGCTGGCAGGCGGGTGCTGTGCTCGCTGCGATTCTGGCGGCTGTCGTTCTTCCTGATTATGGCTGGAGAGGCCTCTTCCTTGTGGGGGTCGTCCCGGCGCTGCTGGCGGCATGGGCGCGTCATGGCCTGAAGGAACCACCGATGTGGCTGAAGCGCAAGGAGCTGAAGAAGCAGCTGAAAGCAAGAAAAGAAGCGGGTGAGACGCTGACAGCGGAAGAAGAGGAAGAGCTCGCGGAAGCAAGCAAGTTCCCGCTGGCGCATCTGTTCTCTAGTCCGTCAAAGACGGTGACCACGATTTCTCTCACCATCATGACGAGTGTGCAGAATTTCGGCTATTACGGCATCATGGTGTGGCTGCCGATGATCCTTCTGAAGGAGCACGGCCTTTCCACAAAGTCGATGTCCGGATGGATGGTTGTCACGGTTATCGGTATGATCGCAGGCATTTATGTCTTCGGGTATCTCTCGGACCGTTTCGGCCGCAAGAAACCGTACCTGCTCTTCTACGTGTGTGCGGCGGCGATGGTGTATGTGTATGTGAATCTGGGCACGCCGCTCCTGCTGCTCTTCGGCGGTGCGATGCTCGGCTTCTTCTGCAATGGCATGATGGCCGGCTACGGCACGCTGCTCTCTGAAAACTATACGACGGATGCGCGCTCGACGGCGCAGAATTTCATCTTCAATACGGGCCGTGCGGTCGGCGGTTTTGCCCCGGCGATCATTGGTGCGCTGGCACAGGCGAATGGCTTCTCTGCGGCTTTCGCTCTGCTGTCTTGCGTGTACCTTGCGGCAGCACTCAATGTCCTTTTCTTCATCAAGGATACCAAGGGTGTGACGATCAAATAGCCGCTGGCGGCTCGGCAATAAAAAAGACTCGTGAGATCATATCAAAATCTCACGGGTCTTTTTTTATTGTCTTATATGTCTTATAACCCCAGCGCTTCTTCGCAGGTGGCTGGCATTTCCGGTACGGGCGTCTTGAACCATTTTTCATGGAGCTCATTCAGGGTACCCTTCTGCTTCAGGTCGGCGATGGCTTTATTGACCTGCTGCTGCAGTTCTTTGTTGTCTTTATTGAAGCCAAAGGCGAAGTACTGGACTTTGGAGTCCGGCACATCGACCACGCGGAAATTGTCCTTGCCGTCTGTCGCGACGAAGTAGTCTGCGGCCGGTTTGTCGAGGATGCCCGACTTCGCACCGCCTGCTTTGAGCTCCATCACGATATCTGATGCATGGTCGAAGCCGCGGATCTTCATGCCCTTATCCTGGGCATAGTACGCGGCCGTCGTGCCCATCTGCACGGCGACTTCGCTGCCGTCCTGCATGTCTTCGACAGAATGGATCGGGCTGTCTTTCGGGGTCACGACGGCAAGCTTCGTCGCATAGAAGGGGGCGGCGAAGAGGATCTTGCCTGCTCTTTCTTTCGTGGCTGTCATGCCGGAAGCCGTCATGTCGACTTCATGCGACTGCAGAGACGGGATGAGTCCGTCAAACGCAATGTTCTTGAATTCCACATCGCGGCCCAGTTCTTTCGCTACCGCGCGTACCACGTCGATTTCATAGCCGGTGTAGTCTTTTCCATCTTTGGATTTAAATTCAAAAGGCACATACGTTGCATTCGTAGCCACTTTCAGCGGGGCTTTGCCCGATGCCGAGTCTGCCTTCTTCTCGCTGCCGCAACCGGATGCAAGTCCCAGTGCGAGCACGGCCGCTGCGGCCAGTGCCAATCCTTTTTTCCAAGTTTTCATTCTTCTCGCCTCTTCTAAAATGCATAATCATAAAATGATGTACATATTATATAAAGCGTTATGCGATTTGTCCATGAGAAATCAAAGGGGGATGCAGGAGAAGCACCAGATCCTTCGGCGCACGCCTCATGCTTCCGTTCAAGTCTTGTGTAACACACGACATTTGGTTTCATGCAGGATAACGAAAGGAAGGAATGCCCGAAGGTCTCCAGGGTGGCGGGTATCCCATTTGGAGTTTCTGTCACCATCCTGTTTCACCGCAAATGGAAAAGATTTCAGGGCTTCGCTCGAAATGACGATACGGGAGGGATGGCAGTCTCTTAGTCTCAAGTGACCAGCCCTCAGTCACTAGTCACTTGAGGCTTCTAATCCCTAATCCCTAATCCCTAGTCCTTGGTCCCTAGTCCCTAGTCCCTAGTCCCCAGTCACCAGTCACTAGCTACTAGTCACTCATCTCCCATCGTTCCACTTCGATGGCTTTCCCGAAGGTGAAGGACCAGAGGTAGAGGTGCTTGACGGGCTTTCCCAGTAATTTCTCAGCGGATTCGCCGTAGACTTGGAGCTGGATCTTGTAATGGGCTTTCAGCTCTTCTTCGGTCATGGTGCGGTCGGTCTTGTAGTCGATGATGGTGAGGCCGTCCTTTTCTTCTACGAGGCAGTCCATGACGCCTTGCAGGAAGAGAGTCTCGCCCTCTTCGCACTGCGGGTAGAAGGAATGGGCGGGAAGGAGGATGGAGAATGGCATTTCCTTCCTCAGGGTGGTGGCTCTTCGCATCAAAGCGGCGAGGGGGCCGTTGGCGAAGGCGAGGAGCACTTCTATGGGATTGCGATTTCTCCGATGGGAGAGGAGAACTTTCGTCTCTTCTTCGGTGAAGACGTGCTTGCCCCAAAGGGCGCGGATGTGTTTTCTGAGGGCTTCTTCAGTGGGAGGAAGGGTGGTGAAGTCGATCATCTCCATCGCCTTGTGCATGAGGGTGCCGAAGGAGGTGCCGCTATACAGGGGAGTGTCCTCGTTCAGGAAGGCGGGGGGCTCGCTGTAGTCGGCGGGAAGGCCCTCTGTCTCTGCTGCGTCATCAAGGCCTTCTGCGAGGATGGAGGAAGCGTAGGGCGGTTCATCTCCCTCGGCGTATTCTGCTTCTTCGCGGAGCTTGACGGCGGCGGTGGCGGTGAGCTTGGCCGGGGTCGCTGCCGCGCCGGGGAAGGCGTAGCGCCAGGTGAGCTGTCGGGAGAGCCAGTCCGGGACGGTTTCCGGGAGATGGGAGAGGAAGGCCTCTTTATCGAAGGCGGGCGCTTCGTCCGTTTCTTCTTTCGCTGTTTCCGGTTTCTCACTTTCTTCGAGGAGGGCTCGCTCACTTTCTGTGAGCAGGTTTTTCTGGGAGATGATGCGGAAATCAAAGTGGGAGTGGTCGCCCGCAGCATCGCTTTGGAAGGAGGGAATCTTCTCGAGGCGGCGCCAGACAGGGGAGAGGTCTCTGTGGTGGAGCGCGGCAGGGAGGATCCAGTCCAGATAGGAGCGGGCATGGGAAACGAGGTGCGAGGGAAGCGGGCGCGGCGTGTCACTTCCGCTGCCGGCGAGCGGGGTCGCACAGGCAGCGAGGACTTTTTCTGCATCCGTGACGGAGGCGGTGAGGTAGAGGGCATCGCGGGCGCGGGTCATGGCGACGTAGAGGAGGCGTGCTTCTTCGGCGCGGTTTTCACGCTCGGAGGCGGCGCGGACGGCGTACCAGTAGAGGGAGGGCCAGCGCAGGCGTCTTTCGCGGTCAAAGTATTGGATACCGAGGCCGAGTCCTTTGTGGCAGAGGGCGATGCCGGTCATATCCGAAGCATTGAAGTTTTTCGCAAGGTCGGCGAGAAAGACGACGGGGAATTCCAGTCCTTTGCTGCTGTGGATGGTCATGATGCGGACGGCATTGGCGGGGGCGGCATCGGTCTTTGCCTGGAAACGGCCATCGCCTTTGAGAAGGCTCGATAATTCAGTAAGGAAGGGGTAGAGGCCGTTGTGCGTGCTTGCGTCGCGTGTACGGGCGAGCTCATAGAAGGCGAGCAGATGGGCGCGGCGGACATGGCCGCCGGGAAGACCGGAGACGTAGGTGAGGTAGTCGGTATCCTCCCAGATTTCCTGAAGAAGTGGTGCGATGCCGCCTCGCACGGCATGCTCGCGCCATGCACTAAAGCGGGTGAGGAAGGCAGACAGGGCATCCGCCTTTTCCTGGGATAGAAGGGGCGCGGCTTTCCCCAGGAGCGGGAAGAGGTGGTCCGCATGGTTTTCTTTCATCAGGAGGCGGAGACGGGCGAGGTCTGTCTCGGTGAGCCCTACGAAGAAGGAGCGGAGCACGGCGGTGAGAGGCAGGTCCTGCAGCGGGTTATCCAGGATCTGGAGGAGGGCGATGAGTGTCTTGACTTCCAGGTTCTGCACATAGTCATCGTCTCGGGAGGAAACGGCAGGGATGTGATGGTCTTTCAGGATCTTGAGCAGGGCGGGGCCTTTCGCGGCGATGGAGCGGAGAAGGATCACGATGTCTCCATACCGGATGGGACGGAAGGTGCCGTCTTTATTCATTACCTGTCTTCCCTCTTGGATGAGACTTTCGATATGGCGGGCGATGAGGCGGCCTTCGGTGTCGATTTTGGAGATTTCCTTGAGCTCAGGCTGGTCCGTCTCGGCCAGTTCGCTGCCATCGACGAGTTCGATCGTGACGCGGCCGCCGACGTAGTTTTTCGGGCGCGCTTCTTCGCATCGTCCCGGATAGAGGGCTTCGGCATCGCCGTAGGTGAGTTCCAGATTTTTCTCTGTCATGAGCTGCCTGAAAAGGTAGTTGATGGAGGAAAGGACGGCGGCATCGCTTCGGAAGTTGCGGTTCAGGTCGATGCGCTGGCCGCTCTCGCCTTCTTGATGGAAGCGGTGGTACTTGGAGAGGAAAATCGTGGGGTCTGCCTGTCGGAAGCGGTAGATGCTCTGCTTGATGTCGCCGACAAGAAAACGGTTATGCCCGTTCGAGAGGAGGGTGGTGATGAGCTCCTGAATGCCATTCGTATCCTGATACTCGTCGATCATGACTTCTTTGTAGTTTCTTCGGATGGAGAGTGCAGCTTCGGAGGGGAAGTCTTCGGCGTGCTCGGGGGTGAAGGCCGGATTTTCCGTATCGAGCAGAAGGGCGAGTGTGTAGTGCTCGAGGTCATTGAATTCCATCACGCCTTCCTGCTTTTTCCTTGCCAGATAGCTGCGTCCGAAGTCGAGCGCGAGCGCGGAGAGGACTTTGACTTCCGGGGCCATGGCGCGCGTCTCTTCTCTCCATTGCGCGGGCGTAATGGAGAGAAAGGGGATGAGCTTTTTCTTATAGGTGTCTTTGGCCATGTCACGAAGAGCTTTGATCGATTCCGCGTCAGGGGATTTGTTAAAATCTGTAGACTTGATGCCGTAGGCTTTGGCTTTGGCGGCGGAGAGGCTCGGCATCTTTTGCGGGGTAAAGGAGGGCATGGCATAGAGTGCCTGCCATGTGGTGACTTGGGCGAGGGAGGAAAAGAAGGCGTACTCTTGGCTGAGCGTCTCGCCATAGACATCGCGTGCGATGGGATTCGTATCCAGAAGGGAGAAGGCCTGCCGGTAGAGGTCGCAGATCTTTCCGGCGGTGTCGATGAGCTCGGATAGGATGGGCTGCGTCCATGGGAGGTCATCGAGCGTGGCATCTTCAGGGATCTCATAGGCGTCGGGGAGGCGCGTGAGCCAGACGTCCGGGAAGGGCATGGAGGAGGCGTAGCTGTGCATGCGCAGGATCATCTGGCGCAGGGCCTGATCCTGATGGCCGCTCGCAAAGAGGTCGCAGGTGGTGAGGAAATCAGGATTTCCTTCCTCATACCAGCGCTCGAGGACTTCTGTCAGTACATCATCGGCGAGAAGGTGCGCGTCATTCTCATCGGCCATGATGCGGGTCTTCGGGTCAAGATCGAGCAGGTAGAAATATTGACGCACGAGGGACTGGAAGAAGGCATCCAGGGTGGAAATCTGCGCGCTCGAAAGGAGCGAGATCTGTCGCTCTAAGTGGTGAACGAGCGGGAGATCCTGTGCGGCATCGGCCGCCTCGAGCTCACGGGTGAGAGAAGCGGAAATGCGGGACTTCATCTCGCTGGCTGCGGCTTTTGTGAAGGTCAGCACCAGGAGCTCATGGATGTCGATGTGACTCTCTGGATCCGCAGCGAGGCGGGTGATGCGTTCCGTCAGGACGGCGGTCTTCCCGCTGCCCGCAGCGGCGGATAAGAGGAGGTTTTTATTTCGGATGCGCAGGGCCTCTTCCTGCTGGGGTGTCCAACTCATGATGGCTCCTTTTTCTAATGAGGAATGAGGAATGCTGGTGCGGCGCATAAAAATCATGAAGCGCCGCGCTAACGGTTTTCTCGTATCGCAAACCTAATCCCTAGCTACTAATCCCTAGTTACCAGTCTCTAGTCTCCCAGTCCCTAGTCACTCTTTCGCGCGTTCTTCCAGTTCTTTTTTCAGTGTGCTGTCGCTGGGGAGGCGCACGTAGTCGTAATTCTCTTCTTTCCGACTGGGGTCGAAGCGGCAGATGGTGTGGTAGGGGCAGTAGCGGCAGGGAGTGACGCCCTTATAGCTGGCAGGGCAGATGGAGATGTCGCCTGCGATCATGCGGCTGTGGAGGGAGAGGATGTTTTTTCTGACGATGGTAAGGAGGGCGGAGAATTGCTCTTTCGTCAGGGCAGAAGCAGATCCCTTGTGGAGGCTGCCGTCGTTGGTGAATCTCACGGGCAGGCAGGAGTCGCTTTCGCCGGCGTCCTTGTCGAGGGACTTTAGGAGGGATGGATCTGCGAGGACGTAGCCGGAGGCGTGATCCTTTTCAGAAAGGTTGACATTTCCATTCGGCGGGACCTGCTCGACCTTGGTGACATTGCCCGACAGGTAGATATACATGAGCGCAGCGGGGAGTAGCGGCTCTTCGGGGTGCTCCTGCTCGACGGCGAGAAGGTAGGTGAGGAGCTGTAGCTTCAGTCCGGCGACGATTTCTGCGAGAGAGGCGTCGGTATGGCCGGTCTTGTAGTCAAAGATGGCGACGGCATTGTCCTTCACATCGAAACGGTCGATCTTTCCGGAAATGGTGAGCGTCTCGCCGTCTTCTTTGGCAAGGTGGAGGTAGAAGGCTTTCTCGAGGGCTTTGGTATCGAATTCGCTTCGCCGGCTCCACGAGCGGAGGAAGGTGAGCGTTTCCCGGAAGGTGCGGTCGAGGCTTCTTTTCGTGTAGCGGGAGGTGGCATCGGAGGAAAGGATGCCGTATTTCATCTTTTCGGAGAGGGCACCTGCGATGGTGGAAGAAATCTCTCGGATGTCGTCATCGCTGGCGTCGCGCCACTGCCTTTGCTGCCGGGTGAGTGTGCTGCCGAACTGGTGAAGGCCTGCGTGAAGGTAGTTGCCAAGGTCAAGGCTTTGGATTTCGCCCTCATCACGTTCGGCGAGCGATAGACCGTACTGGAGGAAGTACTTGTAGGGACAGCTGCGATAGGTTTCCAGTCGCGTCATGGAGCTTACGAAGCGGCCGCCGGGCTGGAAAAGGGTGCGGGCGAGCTCTTGCGGCAGGGTGTCCGGGGTATTGCTGTAGGAGAGAGCGCGCAGCTTTTCAGACAGGATGCGCTGCCAGTGGGGACTTGCCATCGCCCAGCGGGCGAGTGCACGCCAGGGGGAGGTACTTCGCGGCAGGCCTTCCCGCAGAAGGCGGGGAAGGAGCGAGAGGGCTTCCTCGGGGTTGGCAAAGAAACTGGGGTCGGGATCTTCCAGCGTGGGAGCGCAGGCGGCGGCGCATTCTGTGCTGTAGCCGAGCTTGGCGAGCTGGAGGGTCAGGAAAGAAGGCTCGCGTTCTTTCCCATCGCTTCCGAGCGATGGGGAGATGAGGTAGAGGGCATCGGAGGCACGGGTGAGAGCGAGGTAGACGAAGAATTGCTCCTGATGGATCATCTGCATGAGATCATTCCCGAAGGTGAGCTGGCTGTTTTCATAGAGCGACTGCTTTTCCCATGCGGAGAAGAAGCCGCTCTCTTCGACGCGCTTGGGGAATTCGCCTTCGATGACGCCGGGGATGAAGACGACTTTCGCTTCCATCGCATAGCCGCGGTCCATGCCTGTCACGGTCACGTGGTCGAGGGTCGGCGGGATGGTGGAGTAGGTGAGGGCAGAGAGACCGTCTTCGAAGAGGACGCGGAAATCTTCAGCGGTCATCGGATCATCCCCTGCGACATGGACGATCTCATCCAGAAGACCCAGCACTTTCTTCCAGACCTGAAGGTGGGGGCGAAGGCCTGTCTTTTCGAAGGCAGCTTCATCCCATGCCGCCAGGGTGTGAGGCACCTTCTCGCTGAGGAGGAACCGGTAGAGAAGCGCTGCGCGGTCTTTGGCAGAAACGGCGGATTTCCACGCGGCAGAGAGCGGATCGAGAAGAGAGGTGAGGCGCGTGCGCCATTCATTCACGCGGCGGCGCTCGGCGAGCTCGGCTTCAGAGAGCGGCGGGGGCGTCTCATCGAGATCGCGGTAGCTGCGCTGCTCCCAGCTGTCATGCCATTGCCAGGGCCGGATGCGGCGGGAAAGGACGTAGTTTTCCAGTCGGTCGATCTCATCCTGTGAGAATTCAGGCAGGAGCGAGGTCTTCAAGAGACGAAAGAGGGTGAGACGCTGCCAGCCTGCGTTCTTTCGGCTCGTTTCCTTCGCGAGAAACTGCAGCAGGAAGGAGGTGAGCATCACGAGCGGGTGGTTATTCATGGGATGCTTCTCATCGATGAAGCCGGGGATGCCGTAGGCAGCAAAGGCGCGGGTGAAGAGGTCGCTGTAGTTTTCCGGCGTGCGCGAGAGGACGAGAATATCACGGTAGCGAAGACCTTTGTCACGGACAAGCGACGTGATGGTGCGTGAAATGAAATCCACTTCTTCCTTCGGGCTGGCTGCGGTGATGAGGTGGAGGCCGTCTTTCGCGCCCCCGTCCTCCGGACGGGGGCGTGCGTGGCGTTCGAAGAAATGGCGCGCCATGAGAGAAAGGTCGCTGGTGCGGAAGCGTTTTTCTTCCGTGAGCACGATGGAGGAGGAATGGCGGATCGCGCCCTGCAGCTGGCTGTAGAGCTGATACGGCCGGGCAAAGTTCGGATTTTCCGCCGCCTCTTCCGGACTGTCCATCTGCAGTGTCATGGTGACTTCCTCGGCTGTGTGAACGAGCGCGGACACGATGCGGATCTTCTGCGGTGCCATGCCGTTGAAGCCATCGATCCAGATGTGGGAGCCGCGGAGCTTCTCTGACTTGGGGATCTCCCGTGCGAGAAGGTCGAAGAGGCTCCCTTCATAAGCAAAATGCATACGCAGATAGTCATGGTACGCTTTATATAAGAGGGAGAGGTCAGCGAGCTTTTTCCCAAGCGGTGTCTCGCCTTCCCGCTGCGAGGCGGCAAGGAGGTCGTCTTCTGTGATGAGAAACATGTCGAGCTGATGGAAGAAGGCGGTCAGCTTCTCCGAGAAATGCGGCTGTGATGCGGCGCGGAGGATCACCTGCAGCTCGTCTTTATGCGTGTCCAGCAAGCGGCGCAGGATGATCTGCTGGCCCAGCGGTGAAAGGGCATCGGCGACCGGCGAGTGCAGCTCTTGAAAAACGCGGTAGGCGAGGCGCGAGAAGCCGCACACCGTCACATCGATGAAGCCGGCGCCGGGGAAGGATTTGGCGAGCAGGTACTCCGCTGTGTAGGTGCCCTGATCGGGGACAAGAAGGTAGGCGCGGCCGCCCGGTGTTTTTTTCAGATAGTCTTGGATCTCGCGGCAGCAACGGGTGGTCTTTCCCGTGCCGGCGCGGCCGAAAATAAAATGCAGGCTCATAGAAGGCTCCTTTGGATGTGAAGGACTAGTGGCTAGGGATTAGGGATTAGAAGCGCCAAGTGACTGATGACTGGTAGCTAGGGATTAGGACTTAGAAGTGTCAAGTGATCGGTGACTCGTAACTGGGAGGCTAAGAGACTAGGAGACATCTGACATCTGACATCTGACGTCTGACGTCTCAAGCGTGCATCGCCCATATATACTCGCGGCGAAGCCGCTTCCTCAACCCTGAACCCTTAAACCCAATCCCCTTTCATATGTTATAATAATACTAAGATTATTTTATAAGAAAAACAAGGAGAACAAACGAATGGGGGAAAAACTATGGACCCGTGAGTTCATCGGTATGGGTCTCACGAATTTCTTTTATTTCATGTCGCAGTACATCATGATCGCGGCGCTGCCGGTCTACATCATGGATGATCTGGGGCTCGGCGAGTGGGAGGCAGGGATGGCGATGACCTGCTTTCAGATCGGCACGGTGGTGTCCCGCCCGCTCGCAGGGCGTGTGATCGATGCGGTGAATAAGCAGCGTCTGCTCCTCATTGTCTCGGTGCTGCTCTTTCTCCTGATGACGGGCTTTCTTTTCGCGTATCGGCTGGAGATCGCGCTTTCGCTGCGCCTCATTCACGGGATCGTCTTCGCGCTGGGGACGACGGCTTCGGCAGCGATGGCGGCGCTCGTGCTTCCTAGCCGGCGGAAGGGAGAGGGGATCGGCTACTTTGCGGTCTGTGGAAATATGGCGATGGTCGTGGGGCCTCTGGTGGGACTCATCCTCATCGAGCATTTCGGTGCGTCGGTGCTGTTTCTCTTCCTTTCTTTGATGGCTGCGTGTGCGATCGTTTCAGGAAATGGGAAACGGCTGCCCGCGTGCGTGGTATGTCCATCGGGAGAAAAGCACCGCGGATTTCATTTTTCGGATTTCTTTGAAAAGAAGGCGCTTCCGGCGGTCATCTTGGGCGGGCTTGTCTTTTTTGCCTACGGCGGTGTGCTGACATTCATTCCCATGTACACGAGAAGCCTTGGGATAGGCTCTTACACGAGTCTCTTCTTCCTCGTCTTTGCACTTGTCATCGTTGTATCCCGTCCGTTCATCGGCTACCTCTTCGATCACCATGGCTCTGACTATACGGTGTATCCGGGCTTCCTTTTCTTCTCGGCGGGTTTTCTCCTCTTCTCGCAGGTGGAGGGTCCTTTCCTCCTGCTTCTCTCCGCGGCAGTCCTGGGGATCGGCTTCGGCGCGCTGGCGCCTGCCTTCCAGACCATCGCGGTCAGCAGCGCGCCTCCTTCCCGCGCGGGCGTCGCGACGTCGACTTATTTCTGGTCGCTGGATATCAGTGTCGGACTTGCGGCGGCCTTCCTCGGGCTTTTTGCAGAGGCTTTCGGCTATTCTTTCATGTATGGCGGCATCTGCCTCGCCTCTTCGCTGGCTGGGCTGGCGTATTACTTCATGTGGCGAAGGGGAAACAAATGAGGAATTAGGAATTAGGAATGAAGGTGGCGGCTTCGCCGCGAATATATATGGGGCGATGCTCGCTTGAGATGTCAGATGTCTCCTCATACTCTGGTTTCTTGGTCTTCTAGCCATTCATCCCTGCTTTCAAACTTCTCATTTGTACAACAAAAACGCCGCTTCGCTTGCGCGAGGCGGCGTTTTGTGATGATGTTTGTGATTCGGCATCACGCGAAATGGGGAGAGTATGATTCTCTGGTCAGTCCCCAGTCACTCGTCACTAGCTGCTATTTCAGGACCACCTGGTGGCAGAGATTTCTCAGCTGGTTTTCTGCATCCGGGAGGGAGGAGAGGTGATTGATGTAGAGGAAGGACACCTGTGCGCCGATGTAGTTTCTGAAGGCATTGAAGCGAGCGCCATTCGCTTCTTGTTCCGTGAAGCCATAGTCTTTCCGGCAGATGGACTTCAGGATGGCGATGGATTTCTGAGCAGCCGGTACGGAGAGGACCCAGTCATGGTCACCTAAGTGGACGATGTAGCCTTCCTGCTTGTGCGGGGCTGGGAGGCCTTCGCCGTCAGAGGTGAGGAGACCGAGGCGGACAGGGTCTTTGCCGATGATGATGGAGGCCGCGCGGATCCAGCTGACGACATCGGCTTCCTCTTTTTTACTGGTCGGAGCGGCATGAGCACAGGCCTGCGCTACGATTTCTTCTGCCGGCATACCGCGGTAGATGGATTCCGCGATACTTAAGACATGGTGCGCCCCCTGACCAGCGATGGTGTATTCTTTTCTGGAGGAGCCGTCTTCCTGCCACTGGAAGACGAAAGGTTTCTCGATGTCGTGCAGCGCCTGTGCTGCGACGGCGGTGTCGTAGTCGACATCATAGTGGAAGACGTCTTTGTAGGTCTCACAGATACCGACGGTGATGTGCAGGTTGCTGTCGACATGGGTGGAGAGACCGCCCGGGTAGGAGTGGTGGCTCATGTAGCCGCTGCCTGGTGCGGTCATGAATGGCTGCAACTTCGTCGGTACCGGTGGGAGAAGGGTCTCTGCGGAGATCTTAGATGGATCGATGAGCTTTTGATCCAGAAGCTGATTGTAGAGGCGCTGGATGGAGGAAGAACTGGTGTAGTTTTCCATAAAGGTCGGGAATGGATTCTTGATCATAGCAAGGACGGCGGATCTGAGAGAGCTGTCTTTGATGGTGTCTACGATCTTCAAAATGTCTGCATAGGAGCTTTTGATGAGCGGAGCGGCTTTAGCGGCAGCTTCTCCGGTCTTTGGCAGATCAGCGAGAGCGATCGGGCGGATTTCCATCGCAGAAGCTGCTTCTTTGGCACTGGCGGTGAATGGAAATTTGAAAAGCATAGCGCCTGCTGCGGTGCCGGCTGCGAGCTTCAGAAAGGTGCGTCTGGAAATCGGATCGTGCGTGATTGCGTTGTTCATGAATGGTTCCTCCATCTCTTTTTGTACGGAATTTGAGCAGGCTCTTCGGAGCTGCTTTTATCAGTCTAGTGAGGGAACGCAAAGAATGGATTCCTGTTTTGAAAAACTTCCGCTAAATTTCGTCATGCCTTTGTCAATTGACAGATATTTGGCAGCCTTGACAAAAGATGTACAAAGTGTTGATGGAAAAAGAATGGGGAGAAGGTAGGATAGATGAAGTAAGAAGTGACTGGTAACTGGTGGCTGGGGATTAGGTGCCGCGAGTGACTGGTGACTTGTGAAATGGCAGCTCATGGCACCACCATTTTGCATTTCTCATTCAAGAGAGACTTTCGCACAATCAAGGGGCGACTCGCCCCACGGGCTAACCCTGACTTAATTTCATCCAAGGAGGTAATTATTATGTTTGGTATCGGTATCCCGGAACTTCTTCTGATCCTTGTGATCGGTCTCATTGTCTTTGGCCCCGGCAAGCTGCCGGAGATCGGCAAGGCACTGGGCAAGAGCATGCATGAATTCAAAGACGCAGTGAATACGGACTCGCCGAAGACGGTCATTGTGAAAGAGACAGAAGTCGCAACCGCTAAGGCGGCTGTCGAGGCTAAGAAATGATGACGGAAGCCGCGGACATGCCTCTTTCCGGGCATCTCACGGAACTGCGCAAGAGGCTCATCTACTCGTTCCTAGCGATAGCTGTCGGGACGGCGGTGAGCTTTTTCTTTATCCGTGAGCTCATGGCTTTCCTGACTGCTCCGGCGGGGCAGCTCTACTTTGCGCGACCCACCGAAGTCCTCATGATTTACATCAAGACTGCGGTCGTGGCAGGCTTCGTCCTTGCTTCGCCGGTGGTTTTCTTTGAATTCTGGCGTTTCCTGCTCCCCGCACTGACGGATCGGGAGAAATCCTGGTGCTGCGTCTTCGTGCCGCTTTCCGTGATCCTCTTTCTCTCCGGACTCTCCTTTTCCTATTTCTTCGTCATGCCGGAGAGCCTTCACTTCCTCATGGGATTTGGCGGGGACGACTTCAAGCCGCTCCTTTCGATGGAGAACTATCTGGAATTTGTCCTCTTCATGATCTTTCCCTTTGGCTTCGTGTGCAATCTGCCGCTTGTCCTCATCGCTATGGCGAAAGCCGGCCTCGTCACCTCGGCGGCGCTCACGAAAGGGAGAAAGTATGTGATCTTCCTCTCCTTCGTCCTTGCGGCCATCCTCACGCCGACGCCGGATATCATGACCCAGAGCCTTCTCGCCGTCCCCTCCATCGTCCTCTTTGAGATCAGTCTGCTCGTGATCCGGATGATGGGGCGATGAAACCGCATTTCTTAAAGAATTCTTCCCGCTCATAACAAGACAAAAGCCGCTTCACGCAAGATTTCGTGAAGCGGCTTTTGTCTTGTCGCAGTTAGCCCATGGGGCGTGCCGTCTTTTGATTAGAAATGGAAAACTCTGCTCGCATGAGGAATGTGGCGGCTTTGCCGCAATCATATATGAGGCGATGCCCGAAGGTAGTATTCAAGTCACCAGTCACTAGTCACTAGTCACTAGTCACTAGTCACTAGTATAGCGATTTGTTAACTTCTGGACTTTGTAAGAAGTGGTGGAATATCCTGGCTCCCCATCGGGGGAGCTGCCCGAAGGGCTGAGGGGGCTACGTAGCGGTATT
>JAERMT010000265.1_pt1 | contig 32302 bp, 20 predicted proteins | sample 9267081 | NCBI WGS metagenome assembly JAERMT01 (sample SAMN17071939, study PRJNA684904) | human gut metagenome | isolation source: diarrhea sample from child under the age of five | host: Homo sapiens | place: South Africa: Mafikeng, Mafikeng Provincial Hospital | collected 2019-09
TCGTAGGCGATGATGTAGACCCAGGTCATGTCGGGCCACAGCATGTCGGTCTTGTCCTCGGAGGCGTAGACGCTCCACCAACCGGTCATGCAGAAGATGTTGATGATACCGGCGATGCCGTTGAACACGTTGTTCCAGCCGGCCAGCTGCGTAGCACCTTCGGAGGTGACCCAGGTGGACTGGCCCAGGACAAAGAAGTGATAGGCGCTCTCAAAGTCGGACACGACGGCGATCATGATGTTGATGGCAACGATCACAAACGGCCACGCGCGGAACCAATGCGCCTTGCCGATCTTGCCCCACTGATACTTAATGGCGATGAAGCCCCAGCAACCGGCCAGCGCCGCGTATACCTTGGCGTAGTGGAACCAGCTGTTCTGGTACACATGGGTGGGGTTGGTGAGCGCCCACTCGGCGCCCTGTGAGACGCCGATGGCGATGGCGACGCAGTAGATGGTCATGGCAAGCGGAGCTACGCCAAAGATGATTGCCGCGCCCAGCTTGGTGCGGCGGCCGACCTCGTTGAGCACGATCAGGCCGATAAAGACCATCGCCCAGCCGACCCAGTGGATAAGGGTATCGCTACCCCAAACATCGAACAGCATGCTGCTCTCCTTTCATGCGCCCGCGTCCCCTCTTCCGTCGCGGGCAGTTTGGCAAAATGTCGTCAGTTCCTGGGCTTGCGCTCGGGATACTTGGCGGTGTAGCCCTCGATGTGGAGCGTCGAGGCGATAATCTCCTTGACCGTCTCGTCGGGCACATCGGGGTGCGTGCGGATATACATCAACAGTCCCATGATGAGGGTGTAGAACGTCTCGTAAACATGGTCGATGCGCAGGTCGTGATGGGCGACAAAGTCCACCACGGTGGTGTCGCAAATGTATTGCGCCACGCGCTGGACCACATTGTGCAGAAAGCCGCCGTAGAGCGCGCCGCTGCTCGAGGTGAGCGTGCTCGGCAGCTCGTGGCCGCTCACGACCAGACGCTTAAAGAGTGGAGCGACGGTGTCGAGCGCGCCTTCGATGTCGCCAACCGTGCGGCTGGCGTTCCACTGCTCGAGCTCGGAGATAAAGCCGTCGATCGCCTCGTCCATAACAGCGGTGACGGCGGCGTCCATATCGGCAAAGTAGTGGTAGAACAGTGAGCGCGTGCAGCCGGCCCGTTTGGTCACGGCCGATACCGAAAGATGGGATACGCCCAGCTCGGAGCTCACGTCGCGCACGGCGGCGAGAATCTCGCGACGGCGCTCGTCACCCGTCAGGCGCTTTGCCGCGCTGTCGGGTGCGGGGACGGTGTCGGCAACAGAGATATTCGCCGTGTTATCGCTCATGTGTTTGCCGCCTTTCATCCGTTCGGGCCCGACCGTTCGCCTAACAGTCTTGAATATTGTTGACGGTTCGTCAATACTGTTTTTGACACAATGTCAACAATAACGGGTGAACGGCGTGGGGGCATGTCGAACCCGTAAGAAGAGGGGTGCCGCGGCCTCGCCGGGCTGTGGCAAGAGAAGGGACAACCATGATTCTCAACGGACCGGGAATTAGCTACACCGAGCCCGATATCGGTTCGGAGTTCGTGCCGCCGCTGCCGGAGCATCCGCGCGAGGCCATCGTCAAACTGTGCGAGCACTGCACCAACCGCCTGCTGCATCGCGATGAGCTGCTGGGCTACGAGTACTGGTCGTTTGCCGAGGCCGCAACCGACGAGCAGGCCGAAGTGCTCTGCAAGATGAAGATGCGCCGTCCCTATACGCTGCCCGAGATGGTCAAGCTCACCGGCATGCCCGAAGCCGATATCGAGAAGATGCTCGACGACATGAGCTACACGGGTCTGCTCGAGTACAACTGGGAAAACCCCGAGCGCGCCAAGCAGTGGGTGCTGCCCATGCTGGTGCCGGGTTCTGCCGAGTTCCTCAACATGCGCGTGAGCCAGCTCGAGGAGCACCCGGTCTACGCCAAGTTTTTTGAGCAGGCATCCAAGGGCCCGCTGTCCCGCGCCACGCCGATGGTGCCGCCCGGAGGCGCCGGTATCGGCATGCACGTCATTCCGGTCGAGAAGGCCATCGACGCCGCGAGCACCTCGGTGCCTATTGAGCATATCGAGCACTGGCTCGACAAATACGAGGGTAAGTATGCCGCTAGCACCTGCAGCTGCCGCGCGAGCCGTCGCGTGATGGGTGAGGGCTGCGCCGACGACCCGGCCGATTGGTGCATCGCCGTGGGCGATATGGCCGACTACGTGGTCGAGACCGATCGTGGCCATTACGTGACCCGCGACGAGGTTTACGACATCCTGCACCAGGCCGAGGACAACGGCTTTGTGCACCAGATCACCAACATCGACGGCGAGAACAAGATCTTCGCCATCTGCAACTGCAACGTCAACGTGTGCTACGCCCTGCGCACCTCGCAGCTGTTCAACACGCCCAACCTGTCGCGCTCGGCCTATGTCGCCAAGGTCGAGAAGGACAAGTGCGTGGCCTGCGGTCGCTGCGTTGAGGTGTGTCCGGCCGGCGCCGCCAAGCTGGGCCAGAAGCTCTGCAGCAAAAAGGCGGGTGGACAGGTGCCCGAGTATCCGCGCCAGGAGCTGCCCGACGCCACCAAGTGGGACCAAACCAAGTGGTCGCCCAACTACCGCAACGACAACCGCATTGAGACGCATGAGTCCGGCACCGCTCCCTGCAAGACGGCCTGCCCCGCGCACGTTGCCGTTCAGGGCTATTTGAAGCTCGCGGCGCAGGGTCGCTATGACGAGGCGCTGGCGCTCATTAAGCGCGAGAACCCGCTGCCCGCTATCTGCGGCCGTGTGTGCAACCGCCGCTGTGAGGATGCCTGCACCCGCGGTCGTGTGGACGCCGCCGTGGCTATCGACGAGGTCAAGAAGTTCATCGCCCAGCGCGATCTGGACGCAGCGACCCGCTATGTCCCGCCCGTGGTGACCCCGACGCGTGCCGGCGGCTTCGACCAGAAGATCGCCATCATCGGTGCCGGTCCGGCCGGCCTGTCCTGCGCTTTCTACCTGGCCGAGAAGGGCTACAAGCCCGTCGTGTTCGAGAAGAACGAGCGCCCGGGCGGTATGCTCACTTACGGTATTCCCAGCTTTAAGCTGCAGAAGGACGTTATCGAGGCCGAGGTCGAGGTTATTCGCCTGATGGGTGCCGAGTTCCGCTATGGCGTGGAGGTCGGTCGCGACGTGACGCTCGACGAGCTGCGCGCGCAGGGCTTTAAGGCCTTTTACGTTGCCATTGGCTGCCAGGGCGGCCGCCTTGCCGGCATTCCGGGCGAGGACGCCGAGGACGTGACCGTGGCCGTCGACTTTTTGCGCGAGGTCAACAGCGGCAAAATCGATGCGCTGCCCGGCCGCACCATCGTGGTGGGCGGCGGTAACGTGGCTATCGATGTCGCACGCAACGCCTGCCGTCTGGGCTCCGAGCACGTTGAGATGTTCTGCCTGGAGAGCGAGGCCCAGATGCCCGCCAGCGAGGAAGAGCGTCGCGAGGCCATCGAGGACGGCGCGCATATCAGCTGCGGTTGGGGCCCCAAGGAGGTCCACCTGGACGAGGCCGGTCGCGTATGTGGCATCACCTTTAAGCGTTGCACGCGCGTCTTTGACGACGAGGGCCGTTTTGCGCCCGAGTACGACGAGAACGACCTACGTCGTGTCGATGCCGACCGCGTGGTTATGTCCATCGGCCAGTCCATTGTGTGGGGCGACCTGCTGGCTGGCTCCAAGGTGGAGCTTGGCCGCGGTCAGGGTGCCCTTGCCGATCCCCAGACCTACCAGACCGCCGAGCCCGACATCTTTGTGGGCGGCGACGTCTACACCGGTCCGAGCTTTGCCATCGATGCCATCGCCGCCGGCCACGAGGCCGCCGTGTCCATCCATCGCTTTGTGCAGCCGGGATCCACGCTCACCATCGGCCGCAACCAGCGCCGCTACACCGCGCTCGACCGCGACGATGTCGTGATCGAGAGCTACGACAACGCGAGCCGCGAGGTTGCCCATGTGGACCGCGAGCGCGAGAAGGCCGCGCCCTTCAGCGAGTACGTCGAGACCTTTACCGAAGAGCAGGTGCGCGCCGAGACCGCCCGTTGCCTTGGCTGCGGTGCCTCAATCGTCGACCCCAACAAGTGCATCGGCTGCGGCCTGTGCACCACCAAGTGCGCGTTCGACGCCATCCATCTGGATCGCGACCGCCCCGAGTGCTCAACGATGGTCAAATACGAGCAAAAGCTCCCCAGCCTGGGCAAGTACGCCCTCAAGCGTGCCATCAAGATTAAATTTGGTAGGAAGTAAGAAACGCAACAAGTAGGAGAACGGCGCAGAGAGCGGTTGGACAGCGAGCGAGTCCCAGGCGTGGCGAGGTGCCTTGAAAGAGGAGGGCATAGGGCTTTTGCCCATGCCCGACGATTGAAAGGCAGATCGTCCGTCTGGGGCTCGCGCAGCGTCAAGCCGACCGCCGTTCGTTAGAACGGCGGAAGGAATCAAAAGTGCACGAGCTCGGAATCGTCTATCACATTATTCGCGATGTCGAGAACGTGGCGCGCGCCAATGGCGTGAGTCGCGTTTCGAGCGTCACGCTGCTGCTGGGCGAGGTCTCGGGCGTCGTTCCCGACTTGCTGCTCGACGCTTGGCGCTGGGCGGCAGATAAAAAGTCCATCACGCAGGGTGCGGAGCTTATTGTGGAACCTGTCGAGGCCGTGACGCATTGCGAGGCGTGCGGCCGCGACTATGCGACAGTCGAGCACGGCAAGACCTGCCCCCATTGCGGCAGCGGCGAAACATACCTGCTGCAGGGCCAGGAGGTCATGATCAAGCAGATCGAGACCCCCGACGAGGACCCGGCAGACGCTGTCCCCGACGGCCCTTCCGACGTTCCCGACGCCGTCGACGCCGCCAACCCCCTCCATATCGCCTAGGATCCCCCATAAGCTGCGGTGAAATAGTTCCTAAATCCAGCCTTCTGGCTCTTAAACAAGAACTATTCCACCGCAACTATTTTTGAATGGTTTCGTAGACCATAAGTCGCGCAAATAGTCAAGTCACGTCTGTTTAAACAAAATAGCGGCAGTACGAGCGCATTCGCGCTTTCCTAAAATCGATATTAATGAACAGCCTGCTTGTATCTGTAAAATGCATGGCTTGATAAGCGACGCTTTAGTGGGAAATGAGTCGAAAAACAGTAACGTAATCAAATTGTAACAAAGGTAGACGTTTAAACAAATTATCCAACCATTCGTATTTTTCCCTATAATTTTACAGGACGAACAGGTATACTCCTTTAATGTCGTGTAGGAATTACGTAGACAAAAAGGAGGTTATGTGATGGTAAGTATTGTTCTTGCTAGCCATGGTGACTTGGCGGCTGGAATCAAGCAGACGGGCTCGATGGTCTTTGGCGATCAGCCGTCTGTTGCCGTGGTCTCGCTCGAGCCGAGCATGGGCCCCGACGACTTCCGTGCCAAGGTCGAGGAAGCAGTCGCTTCCTTCGAGGACCAGGAGCAGGTGCTCTTCCTCGTTGATCTGTGGGGCGGTACGCCGTTCAACCAGATCAGCGGGCTCATCGAGGGCCACGATTCCTGGGCTATCGTCACCGGTGTCAACCTGCCTATGCTCATCGAGGCATATTCGCAGCGCTTTGACGCAAAGAACACTGCACATGCGATCGCAAAACATCTCGTGACTGAGGCTAAGGCTGGCGTGCGCGTCAAGCCCGAGTCTCTGGAGCCCGAGGAGAAGAAGCCGGCTGCGGCCGCCGCTGCTCCTGCAGGCGCCATCCCTCCGGGAACGGTCATCGGCGATGGGCACATCAAGATCGCCCACGTCCGTATCGACACCCGTCTGCTGCATGGTCAGGTGGCCACCACGTGGACCAAGCAGATCAACCCCAACCGCATCATCGTGGTTTCCGACGGCGTTGCTCACGACGAGCTCCGCAAGACCATGATCGAGCAGGCTGCCCCTCCGGGAGTCCATGCCAACGTCGTGCCCATCAAGAAGATGGCCGAGGTCGTCAAGGACACGCGCTTTGGTGACACCAAGGCCATGCTGCTGTTCGAGAACCCGCAGGATCTGCTCAGGGCCATCGAGGCCGGCGTCGACATCAAGGAAGTCAACATCGGTTCTATGGCTCACTCCAAGGGCAAGGTCGTCGTCACCAACGCCGTCGCTATGGGCGATGATGACGTCAAGACTCTCGAGGCCCTCAAGGCCAAGGGCGTCAAGTTCGAGGTCCGCAAGGTTCCTTCGGATTCCTCCGAGGATCTCGACGCCATGTTGAAGAAAGCTAAGGCCGAACTGGCCGCTCAAGCATAGTAAAGGAGGGTCCGATACATGTCTGCAATCACTATTCTGCTTGTTGCGATTGTCGCGTTGCTTGCCGGTATGGAAGGCATTCTGGATGAGTTCCAGTTCCATCAGCCGCTCGTGGCATGCACGCTTATCGGTCTCGTAACCGGTCACCTTCAGGAGGGCATCCTCCTGGGCGGTTCGCTCCAGATGATGGCCCTTGGCTGGGCTAACGTCGGCGCCGCCGTCGCGCCTGACGCCGCTTTGGCCTCGGTCGCCTCTTCGATCATCATGGTGCTCGCCCTCAACGGCGGCGCCACCGATTCGGGCAAGGCCGTTACCGCCGCTATCGCCGTCGCCGTCCCGCTGTCGGTCGCTGGTCTGTTCCTGACCATGATCTGCCGTACCCTGGCTACCGCTATCGCTCACGCCATGGACGGTTGCGCCGAGAAGGGCGACTTCGCCGGCATCGAGCGCTGGCAGTACGCTGCCATCCTTATGCAGGGCCTTCGTATCGCCATCCCGGCAGTACTTCTGTGCATCATCCCGGCCGAGGCTGTTACCAACGCGCTTAACGCTATGCCCGACTGGCTGTCCGGCGGCATGGCTGTCGGCGGCGGCATGGTCGCTTCCGTCGGTTACGCCATGGTCATCAACATGATGGCCACCAAGGAGACCTGGCCGTTCTTCATCCTCGGCTTTGTCCTTGCTGCCATCCCTCAGCTCACGCTGATCGCCCTTGGCCTCATCGGCATCTCCCTTGCCCTCATCTACCTTGGCCTTAAGGATCTGGCCAAGCAGGGTGGCGGCATGAGCGGTGGCTCCGGTGACCCGCTCGGCGACATTCTGAACGATTACGAGTAGGAGGGGAGTGATACATATGGCAGAGAACAAGATTCAGCTCACCAAGGCTGACCGCAAGAAGGTTTGCTTCCGTCATCAGTTCCTTCAGGGCTCGTGGAACTACGAGCGTATGCAGAATGGCGGCTGGTGCTTCGCAATGATCCCTGCGATCAAGAAGCTCTACACCAGCAAGGATGACCAGATTGCCGCTCTTAAGCGCCACCTGGAGTTCTATAACACCCATCCCTATGTTTCCGCCCCCGTCATTGGCGTTACCCTCGCTCTCGAGGAGGAGCGCGCCAACGGTGCTCCGATTGACGACGTCGCCATTCAGGGCGTCAAGGTCGGTATGATGGGCCCGCTCGCCGGCGTCGGCGACCCCGCCTTCTGGTTCACCCTTCGCCCGATTCTGGGCGCTCTGGGCGCTTCCCTGGCCCTGTCCGGCAGCATTGCCGGTCCGCTGCTGTTCTTCTTCGCGTGGAACATCATCCGTTACGCCTTCCTGTGGTACACGCAGGAGTTTGGCTACAAGGTCGGCTCCTCCATCGCCAAGGACCTCTCCGGCGGTCTGATGGGCAAGGTCACCGAGGGTGCTTCCATCCTTGGTATGTTCATCATCGGCGCCCTGGTCGAGCGCTGGGTGTCCATCTCCTTCACCCCGGTCGTCTCCAAGGTCACGCAGTCTGCTGGCGCCTTTATCGACTGGGCTAACCTGCCCTCCGGTTCCGAGGGTGTCAAGGAAGCACTGACGATGTATAACTCCATCGGCGGTACTGCCCTTGATCAGGTCAAGGTCACTACGCTTCAGGCCAACCTCGATCAGCTCATCCCCGGCCTTGCCGCCGTGTGCCTGACCCTGCTGGTTTGCAAGCTCCTCAAGAAGAAGGTCAGCCCGATCGTCATCATCCTGGCCCTCTTCGCCGTCGGCATCATCGGTCGCGTCTGCGGCTTCATGTAAGCACGCTTCGGTTTAAGACCGAGAGTTGCTAGGCAAGGGCTTTTGAGCCATTGAAACGGACCGCACTCGGTGGGTACACTGGATGCGGTCCGATTGTTTTATTTGGAGGGCGAGGCGCGCATGGCGCAATCTCAGAACAGCACGGTCGATCTGGCAACGCCGGCAACCTGCCTGATGGGGCTTACCAGTCACGGTAACGTAATGGTGGGCAATAAGGCGTTTGAGTACTATAACGAGCGCAATCCCGAGGATTTTATTCAGATCCCGTGGGATGAGGTCGACTATATTGCCGCTGAGGTTTTGCGCGGCACCAAGAAGATTACGCGTTTTGCCATCTTCACCAAGGATAGCGGCCACTTTACGTTTTCGACGCGCGATGACAAAGAGACGCTTCGTGCGGTCCGCAAGTACGTTGACGAGGATAAGCTCGTGCGTTCGCCTGACTTTATCGATGTGACGGCTAAGGGCGCCAAGAGCATCCCCTCCGTTATCAAAAACCTTTTCCACAAAGGCAACTAGCTCTTCATAAGTTGCGGTGGAATAGTTCCTAAATGCGGCTTTAGATGCTTTAGGCAGGAACTATTCCACCGCAACTTCGAAGTCTGGTCATACGACGTATTGCGATGCAGTAAATCTGCTACACTAGTACAACATGCCTCCGTAGCTCAGGGGATAGAGCACCGCTCTCCTAAAGCGGGTGTCGACGGTTCGAATCCGCCCGGGGGCACCAGAGATTGATCGAGCCCGGTACCGCTATGGTGCCGGGCTCTTCTGGTTTAAAGTCACGTTCATCCATGGACGGCAATCCCGCGTCAAAAGAAAAGCGCCCGCTTGCTGGGGGAGCAAGCGGGCGCTTCTGAGCGAATGTGTTTGCGGCCTAAACCGCTCGGAGCAACAAGCGATCGACGTTAGTTGCTAGACTCGGAATCGTCGCCGGAACCGGAGATAGAAACCGTCAGCGTAATCGTGCTGTCGGTGGACTGCTTGCCGGTGGGGGAGACGCCCGTAACGGTGGCGTTTTCGTTGCCGCTCACGGGGTTGCCGTTCTGATCGCAGAATGCGATGTTGTAGAAACCGGCGTTGTTGAGCGCGGTGACGGCGGCGGAGATGCTCTTGCCGTACAGGTTGCCCGGGACGCTGGCCTTGCCGGACTTCTTGGCGATGACGACGGTGATCGTGGCACCGGGCTTCTGCTTGCCGCTGGGGTTCCAGCTAATTACGGTGCCCTCGGTAACCGAGTCGTTTTCCTGGTAGCTCACGTCGACGCCAAAGCCAGCCATGTCGAGAGCGTTGCGCGCCTGGGCCTCGGTCATGTCGGTCAGATCGGGCACCGAGGTGGTGTCCGGGCCGCCAGAGACCTTGTACGAGATGGTCGTGCCCTTCTCGACCTCCTTGCCGGCAGCAGTGCCCTGCTCAAAGACCTGGCCCTCTTCGGCCTCATTGGCTTCCTCCGAAGCGCTGCCCTTCAGGCCCACGCTTGCCAGTGCGGCCTCGGCCTGGTCCTTGGTCAGGCCGACGAGCTGCGGAACCTCAACCTTCTCGGAGGGCTTGGGGCCCTTGGAGATTACCAGGTTCACCCTCGTGCCCTTGGCCTTCTTGGTGTTGCCGTTGGGGGTCTGCTCGGCGACCTTTCCCTCGTCGACATCGTCGTTGTAGCTCTGGTCGACGGTGCCAACCTCAAGGCCGGCTTCCTTGATCAGCTCAATAGCGGTTTCCTGGTCCTTGCCCAGCACGTCGGGCACCGTGACCTGTTCGCCACTGAACATGCCCGTGGCAAAGGCCACTACAACGCCAATCACGGCGACGGCGGCAATCACGGCGGCGATGATCTTGTTCTTGTTGGACTTGGGCTTCTCGACCTCGTAGGAGCCCGTGGAGCCCGAGACAGCGCTACGGGCGGTATTCTGACCGCTCACGCCCGAGACGGGACGAACCATAGCGCGCGTTGAGTCGGAAAGCTCGCGGGTCTTGGTGGCACCCAGGTCGCCGGCGGCACCGATGATGCGCGTGGGCTCCGAGACATTGACGGCACGGCCGGACAGGTAGCTGTTGAGTACCTGGCGCAGCTCGTCGGCCGTCTGGAAGCGGTTTGCCGGGTCCTTCTCCATGCACTTGAGGATAATGCGCTCCAGGTCGGCATCGACGCCGGAGTTGATCTGGCTCGGAGGGATGGGGAGCTCATTGACCTGCTTGAGCGCGACCGAGATGGCGTCGTCGCCGTCAAAGGGTACGCGGCCGGTGGCACACTCGTACATGACGACACCCAGCGAGTAGATATCCGAGGTGGGGCCGAGGTCCTGGCCGCGGGTCTGCTCGGGGCTTACATAGTGGGCGGTGCCCAGCACGTTGTTATCCTGCGTGAGGTGGCTGTTCTTGGCGCGTGCGATGCCAAAATCCATTACCTTGATGTTGCCGTCGGGCAGCACCATGATGTTTTGCGGCTTAATGTCGCGGTGGATGATCTCGTGCTTGTGTGCGACTGAAAGCGCGGAGCTGATCTGCGAGCCGATCTGCGCGACCTTCTTGGGATCGAGGGCGCCGTGGCTCTTGATGCCGCTCTTAAGGTCGGTACCGCGCAGGTACTCCATGACGATGTAATAGGTGTCGCCATCCTTGCCCCAATCGTAGACGCCCACGATATAGGGGGAAGACAGGCCGGCTGCTGCCTGGGCCTCCTGCTTAAAGCGGGCGGCGAAGGTGGCGTCGCCGGCATACTGCGGCAGCATGATCTTGACGGCGACCGTGCGGTCGAGGACCTGATCCTGCGCACGGAAGACGGTCGCCATGCCGCCCGTTCCCACCTTATCCTTGAGGAGGTATCTTCCCCCGAGGACCCTCTGTTCCATTCCTGCTCCTAACATAACTATTCGCTCAACGATGTGTGTAGTACCAAATGTGTGGCCGCTGGGGCCGTGTGGCGCGTTGCCGCTAGCTCATTGGCCGCGGCGCGCCTCGAGTAACCGCTTCGATCACGGGCATCACGCTCCCTGTGCGGCAAGTGCCGCGGTCAGGACGATGCCGGCGATCTTGGCCGCCTTGACGTCGTGTTTGTCGTAATCCTCCAGGGCTACCGAGATGGCAACCGTGGGTGAATCATAAGGTGCAAAGCCAACGAACGTGGAGTTGACGTTGGTGCCGCCGGTCTCGGGCGAGCCGGTCTTGCCGGCGACCTTGACGCCCGGAATCTGGGCATCGGTACCGGTGCCGGACTGGACGACGGCGAGCATGGCCTGCTTGACCTGGTCAGCCGTGGCCGAGCTGACGGCCTGGCCCAGCGAACGGGACTGCGTGGTCTTAACCACGGTTCCGTCCGGGGCGAGCACCTGGGATACAAAGAACGGATCCATGACCACGCCGCTGTTGGCGATGGCCGCGGCAATCACGGCGTTTTGCATGACCGTGGTCTGCGGCCCGGGCGTATGGTCCATGCCGACGGGCTGGCCGGCGCCTGCCCAAGCGGTCTCCCACTCGGTCATGAGCGACGGGTCGGCCATGATGGAGGCGGCGGAGGTAAGGTCCTGGCCCAGCTTTTGCCCATAGCCAAAGGCGTTGGCAAACTGTACCAGCGAGCTGGGGCCGACCTCGTTGGCCACCTGGCCAAAGACGACGTTGGACGACACGGCGAAGGCCTGCTGCAGGCTGATGGTACCGTAGCTCTCGTTGTCGTAGTTGGTGACCGGCGCGTTGCCGATATCCATGGAGCCGGGCGCCTGGTAGGTGCTCGAAAGCGTGGCAGTGCCGGTCTCGAGCGCCGCGGCAAGCGTGACGACCTTAAACGTGGAGCCCGGGGTGTACAGTGCGTCCATGGCGCGGTCGTACAAGGAGCCGTCCTCACCGCCGCCCGCCTGCAGTAGGGCGTCGATGTTGGTGTTGTCGTAGGTAGGCGAGCTGGCGCATGCAAGGACCGCACCGGTACGCGGGTCCATGACGACGACGGCGCCCTTAAAGCCCTTGAGCGCCTGCTCGGCAGCCGTTTGGATACGCGAGTCGATCGTGAGCTTGACGGTGTTGCCCGGCTGGGTCTGGCCCGCGAGCGATGCGATGGCGTTGTTCCAGCTGGAGTAATCCTTGGAGCCGGTGAGCGTGTCGTTCATGACGCTCTCGATTCCGGCGGTGCCGTACTGCTGGCTCACGTAGCCCACCACGTGCGCGGCCATGTTGCCGTTGGGGTAGGAACGGGCGTAGGTGCCGTCCTCCTGCTGCAGCGACTCGGCTAGTGTCACACCGTCGGACGTGATGATGGAGCCACGCTGGATGTACTTGGAGCGGGCGATGGTGTGGTTGTTGGTCGGCATGTCCTGATAGTCCTTCGCCTTGATGACCTGGACATAGGTAAGGTTGCCGATAAGGATGGCGAACAGCGCCGTAAAGGCAAACACGGCACGAGTCAGACGGTTGGCAAGTGCCACGCGGCCGAGCACGCCGGACTCTGGCGTGTCGAGCAGGCGACGACGCATGCGAGAACCCGCGGAGTGGCTGCCGTTGCCGTAGGAAGGTGCGTTGGCAAAACGCGTACCGGTCGGGGCAGCGGCGGATGCGACCTGGTCATCGGTGATGGCGGCCATGGTGCCGGTGCCGGTGAGCTCGGCTTCGCGTCCGGTTGCCTCGTCGCCGGCGCGCAGCAGCAGCGCGACGATGATAAAACTCGCCAGCAGCGAGGAGCCGCCCTGGCTCATAAAGGGCAGGGTGACGCCGGTCAGCGGGATTAGGCGGGTTACGCCGCCAACGATTAAGAATGCCTGGAAGCTGATGGCCGCCGTAAGGCCGGTCGCGCTAAAGGCGGCAAGGTCGGACTTGGCGCGGGCTGCCGTGGTGAGGCCACGCACGGCAAAAAGCATAAACAGGATGAGCACGGCGCCGCCGCCCAAAAGGCCCATTTCCTCGCCGATGGCCGAGAAGATAAAGTCGGACTCGACGACGGGGATGTTGTTTGCCATGCCATTGCCGATGCCGACGCCAACCAGGCCGCCGTCAGCCAGCGAGTAAAGTGACTGTACGATCTGGTAGCCCTGGCCCTGGGCATCCTTAAACGGATCGACCCAGACCTGAAAGCGCACCTGCACGTGCGACAGGAACTTGTAGGCGCCCACGGCTCCAACGGCCAGCAGAGCAAGGCCGATGATGACGTACGAAAAGCGTCCCGTGGCAACATAGAGCATCAGCAAAAAGATGGTGTAGAACAGGACGGCCGAGCCCAGGTCGCGTTCGAAGACGACGATGAGCAGGCACACGCCCCACACGGCAAACAGCGGCAGCAGCAGGCGGAAGCGCGGAATCTTGAGGCCCAGGATCTTGCGGTTGGAGATGGAGAGCAGCTCGCGGTTCTCGGCCAGATAGCCTGCCAGGAACAAGACGATGAAGACCTTGGCGAACTCGCCGGGCTGGATGGTGAAGCCCGCGATGCGAATCCACAGCTTGGAGCCCGAGATCGTGGTGCCGATAAAGATCGGCAGCATCAGCAGGATGATGCCGATAATACCAAAGGTGTACTTGTAGCGCATGACCACGTCGAGGTTCTTGACCAGCGCGAGCGTTCCCACCATGAGCGCCACCGAGACAAACAAGATGATGAGCTGCGAGATGGCGAGGTCGGGGGCCAAGCGCGTCACGAATGTGATGCCGATGCCCGAGAGCACAAAGACGATGGGCAGGATGGCGGGGTCGGCGCCGGGCGCCAGGATGCGCACGGCGATATGCGCCGCGGCGAAGGCGGCGAACAGGCCGATCGGCACAGCGAGCGTCTCAAAGGAAATCGTGGCACCCGCGGTGAGCACGTACATCGCATAGAGCAGGATGACGGGGAACGCCGAGGCGATGAGCAAGAGCAGTTCGGTGTTGCGGCGACTCATAAGCGGCACTCCCTTTCTAATTCTTATCGGAGGCTTCGGCCTCGGCTGACTGTTCGGCGGTTTTCTCGGAATCTGACTCGGAGGTGGATTCCTGATCGGTGTTGTCGCGAATCGTTTGCGCGTCAATCACCTGACGGGTCTGCTCCTCGTCAATCTGATGGCGGTACTTGGAAATGGTGTCCTGCGCATCGTCGACACTCGTTTGCGGAATGCCTGCCTTCAGGCGGTTTTGCGTGTCTTCGGGCAGGTCGGACAGCTTGATGCTGGTTTCGCTCTCGAGCCAGTGGAGCTCGACCCCGAGCGTCTTGCCGGGTAGGCCGCGCCAGACGGCGACATTGCCGTGGTAGGTTCCCAAGTAATAGGAGCCGGTGACGCCCGTGTATGCCCAGATGCCTGCTACCAGCACAAAGACAAGGGCCAAGATGGAGGCGATGGTGACATTGCGGCGTCGGACGCGTTTTGCCTCGCGCATGACGCCGTCGTCGACCAGATCGACCACCACCACGGTCACATTGTCGTGGCCGCCGGCGGCGAGTGCCGCGTCCACCAAGTTGTCGACACAGATCTGTGCGCTCGAGGACTGCGTAGCGATGTTCTCGATATCGCTATCGGGAATCATGCTCGAAAGACCGTCGGAGCACAGAATCAGGCGGTCGCCTTCCTCGATGTGCAGGGTAAAGTGGTCGGCATACATGGCAGGATCCGAGCCCAGCGCGCGGGTGATGACCGAGCGGTTGGGGTGGACGCGGGCCTCATCGGCCGTAATCTCGCCGGCATCCACGAGCTCCTCCACGTAGGAGTGGTCGCGGGTCACGCGGATGAGCGTGCCCTCGTGGAGCAGGTAGGCGCGCGAGTCGCCCACGTGGGCGATGGCGAGCGTGTCGTTTTCGATGTAGGCGCAGGTGGCCGTGCATCCCATGCCGGGTTTGCCCAGGCCGTTGAGGGCGGCCTCGATCACGGCGGCGTTGGCGGCCTCGACGGCTGCGGCCAGGCGCGCGGCGTCGGCGGACTGCGGCGCCGTCTTGGCGATGGTCTCGACGGCGATGGAGGATGCCACCTCGCCGGCGGCGTGTCCTCCCATGCCGTCGCACACGCAAAAGAGCGGCGACTGCACCAGATAGGAGTCCTCGTTGTGCGGGCGAACACATCCGACGTCGGAGCGGGCGCCCCACATAAGCTGCGTGGTGGTGCCGGCGTCGTAGGTCGAGTCGGTCTCGATGCGCTCGTCGGTCAGCGGCTCAAAGCTCATGGTCGAGCCGGGATCTTTGAGCTTTGCCTCCACGGCGGCGACATCGATTTCGGCGGTGTCGGCGGGGGAGACGGTGTCGGCATCGTCTCCCGACTCGGCGTCGGAGACGTCCGGAAGGTTGAGATCTTCGGTTACGCGGTCGGCGGGATCGCCGTCCTGCTGCGGCTCGACAGCCGTCGGCTCGGGCGTCGCAAAGTGCGACGGCGCGGGCGTGCTCTGAAGTTGAGCGGAGGGCTCGGGAGCTGCGGCGGGCGCGGCAACGGGCTGCTCGACTTCGGCAGGCGTTGCAGATGCGGGTGCCGCCTCGCTTGTCGGGGCGACGGGGAATACCGGCGCGGCAGGCTCGGGGGCTGCAAACACGGCAGCGCTCTCGTTAATCGCCTCGGCGACGGGCTCGGCAAAGTGAGCCGGTGCGGGCGTTGCCTCCGGTTCCGCGGGCTGCTCGGCAGCGTGCGCGCCGATAGGGGCGTCGAGCTGCTCGGTGTCGGCGTCCTCGTCATCGACGAGTGCCGGATATTCTTGAGTTACATGCGAAAGAGGCAGGGAGAACACGGTGTCCTCGGGCTCCACGGTCGCAGGGCGCGCCGGAGCGGCATGGGCCGGTGCAGCTGCGGGGGCAGCCGGCGTCTCGGGCATGGTTGCGGACTTGTTCTCCTCGTCGATCATCGACGGTTCACCTTCATGACCACGTCGCCAATCTGGACCTCGTCACCCTCGCGCAGCGTTGCGGGCTCCACCAGCTGACGGCCGTTAACGAGCGTGCCGTTCAGCGAGTTGAGGTCTTCGATGATGAGTGCCGGGCCCTGCAGCGAAAAGCGTGCGTGCGAGGCCGAGACAAACGGTTCGTTGATGCAGATGTCCGAGGACGGCGAGCGGCCCACGATGACGGGGCCGAGCATGTCTACATGGATGCCACGGATGCCGCGCGGACCCTTGTCCACATCGATCGTCCAGATAGCGGAGTCGCGACGCTGGCCGCGTACGAGTCCCACGCCGGTTTTCATGACGGCGAACAGGAAGATGTAGAGCAGGGCGACCAGGACGATGCGGCCTGCAAAAAGGACGATATCGATGTTCATAAGCGACTATCCCCTAAATTCAAAGGTGCTCAGGCCAAACGTCAGCAGGTCGCCGTTGCGCAGCGGGCAGCGCGTGATGCGGCGGTTGTTGACGAGCGTGCCGTTGGTGGAATTGAGGTCCTCGATCGACCAGTCCGAACCGGTAAAGGTGAGCTGGGCGTGACGGCGCGACACGTTGGGGTCGCGCAGGGCGATGTCCGAAACCGAGCGCTCGCGACCGATGGTCACCTGCGCGGAAGTGATGCTGTGGCTCTCGCCGCTCACGACGTCGACGAGCTGGGCGAGCGGGCGCTGCGGGGCGCGGGTGTTCGCCATGTTGGAGGCAATACCGGCCGCGGCGCCAAGGCCCACGGCGGCGCCGGTCGCGGCGGCTCCGCCCATACCGGCGAGGGCGTCACGAGAGACGGTCTGCGGCACGGGGATGGGCGCGGCGGCGGGGTCGGGGACATTGGGCGCAAAGGGATCGGCCACGGCGAGCGGGTCGGGAGCGGCGGCACGGGGTGCCGGCTGCTGGGGCATGGCGGCGGGGCGCTGTTGCTGCGGAGCGGCGAATTGCTGCTTGCCGGCGCGGGGAGCGCTGGCGGCGCGGCTTGCAGCCGAGTTGTTCTGGCCCAGGCCATTCTGGTAGGCGCGCTCTTCCTCGTACAGACGACCGAGTGTGGGGGCGTCGACGTTCTCGGCAAAGACCGAGAACTTACCGGCACGCAGCTGCGGGTCGATCATAAAGCGAACGAGGGGTTCGCCGACAAACACATAGCGGCGCTTTTCGGCCTGTGCCTTCACAAACTCGCGGACTTCGCGCGAAAGCTCGGGGTAGAACGGGGCGAGCATGGGATCGTCGTCGGCGGCGATCAAGATGGTATAGAGTGCCGGCGCGGTGTTGACGCCGTTGATCACCAGAGTCTGATCCTCCATGTCGCGAGCGGCCTGCTTGGCAAGCTTCTTAAAGGAGAACGGGGCACGGGTGGCACCGAAGATGCCGGCCACGTGGTCCTCGAAGATGTTCAGGAAGTTCACGAAAGATCACTCTCCGTATAGGTTCTTTGGTATCCGAGCAAGTATAGGCATATCCCAACGATTATAGAGGATAGGGTTCCCGCAACCGCCACCTTGACGACGACCGCGGCCGCAAGGCTGGCAATTTCCATATGGTGTGCAAGACAGAGCGACGCCGCGGAGCCTATTCCGCAGCCGGCGATGGCAGCGATTGCGGTCAGGTTCGATCCCTGCTCGGCACGCTTGGCATGGGCGTTGAGCAGCAGAGATGTCAATGCAGCTGTCGCCGCGACGAGCACAACGGCAGCCCAGAAGAGCATGTCTCCCAGCGCTGCGGCAACATTGCCGAGCCCCAGCACGCCTCCGGCAGAAAGCGCAACCGTAGCCAGGCGGCCAAAAAGCGCGCCCATCCCCGTGGCGGCCGCGGCGCTTGCCGGGCCGAGCCAAAAGGCCGCGATGCCGGCGGCGACCCCGGCGGCAAGGAGGGCGTCGCCCGTTAGACAGCCAAGTGCCACCGCGCAGGTGAGCGCGGCGCTCGCGGCGGCCTCGGTGCGGCCCCAGGCGATCCACCAACCGGACATGGCAGCGGCAAAGAGCACCGCGACGGGCAGCATCGACAGGATGCCCTGCGCCTGCATGGTGGCGTTGGCCATAAGTACCAAAAAGCCTACGGCCGAGATAGCCGAGCCAATCTGCGGGGCCAGGCCGGCGGCCGCCCCAATCGCGATGGCCGCGGCAATAAGTCCGGGAAGCGCCGCGACGCCAGCCGTTTGCATCAGCAAAAAGCTAAAGGCACCACACGTTAGTGCCGAGATAGCGCGCATGGTGTAATCGCGCGCGTGGCTCCAGCGCGTGCCCGCCCAGCCGAGTGCGGGGTCGATCTCGATAGCGTCGTCCTCATAGGGCAACGATTCGATATCGTTCGCCGTCTGCTCGTCATCCGAAAGCTCGCCCACCATCTGCTCTAGGCTGCGACGACCCTCGCGCACGCTGCCCAAGCCGGCGAGAAGCTGATCGCAAAACGCCTCGATGCTGTTGGGGCGGTCTTGCGGCATGGGGGAGAGGGCGCTCATGAGCGCTGCCTCGGCTCCTGGGGGAAAGTGCGGGATGAGCTCGCTGGGGTAGGTGGCACCGCCGATGATGCGGCCGAGCGAGTCGCCGGGTGTGGCGGCCATAAAGGGGGCGCTGCCGCACAGGCCCTCGTAAATGACGCAGGCGAGGGCGAAGACGTCGGCGCGCTCGTCGACCGTGCCGGTCTCGATATCGAGCTGCTCGGGCGGCATGTAGCCGATGGTGCCGCCGCGCGAGCCGCCAAAGCCGCCGGCAGACGACAGACGTGCCATGCCAAAGTCGGTGAGCTTAACGTTGCCCGAGTGGTCGATGAGCACGTTGGCGGGCTTAATATCCAGGTGGAGCACGCCGTTGCTATGGGCGAAGGTGAGCGCCTGGCCCAGCGCGTCGGCAATTGCCGCAGCCTCGTCAAAGGTGAGCGAATGGCCGTCCACGCGATGCAAAAACTCGGCTAGGGACATGCCGTCGACATATTCCATGACCAGGTAGGCATAGGCGGTGTCGTGCGTAAAGTCGATAACCTGCACGATATTGGGATGTTGAAGCATGGCGGCGGTGTGTGCCTCGCGCAGGACATCCATGATGTCGCTGGCGGGCATGCCGGCACCGTTGATAAGAGGGATGCGCTTAATAGCGACGCGGCGGCGCAGGTGCGTGTCGCGGCAAATCTCGATGGAGCCAAAACCGCCGGTCGCGAGCGTCTCGAGCGGCTGGAACCGCTTGAGCAGCTCGCGAGAGCTGGTGCCCTCCAAGGGAACGTCCGGCGAGAACCGGGCGGTATGTTGCGAGAAAAGCGGCATGGCCAACCCTCGTGCGTTTAAAGTTCGTTTGCGAGCGGCGGGCGCGGGACCGAGCCATTCGCGGTGGCATAGATGCTGCTAGTTTAGCACGCTCGGGCGCATGGTGAAGGTAGCGGGGCGAGGTGGCCTGTCTGACTTGGCCTTAGCGCTTCTTCTTGTTCTTCTTCTGCTTACGCTGCTTGCCCTTGGTCTCTTGGGGCTGGTCGCCCTGTTTGGCCTCGGCGGCAGCCTTCTCGGCCTTCATCTTCTTGCGTTTGGTCTCGATGCGGAGTTTTTTGTTGATGCGCGCCTTGAGGAAGGAGCCAAACTGCTCGGCATCGCCGCGGACAAAGGTGTCCTTAGGGATCGTCACGCCCTGGTCGGCGAACATGGCCACAAAGATGCGCTCGCCATCGAGTACGTGGTCGAGCTTCTCAAACGGGAAGAACTGCGACTTGCCGCTCTTGCCCCAGACCATCAGGCCGTCCTCGTTGGCGGCGACGCGGCGATAGCGGCCACCCATGGACTCGTCGGCCTCGACGGCGTCGATAAAGTCGCGGGCGAGGGTGTGGTGCAGGTTTTTGCTCCACCAGGCCAAAAAGACGCCGAACACGATTAGGACGACGCCGAACTTGATCCAGCTGCCGCCGGCCACCAGCATGCCGATGCCGATGAGCGCGGCAATCGCGGCGGCGACGTACAGGGAGCCGCGGCGCCTGGGCGAGGCAACCAAGCGGGCGAAATCGGTGACGAGGTCGTTTTCGTACTGATACTCGTTGAGGTACAGGATGCCGTCATCGGCTGCTGCCTGCGCCTCGAGCGCGACCTCGACCTGGTCGGCTGCTTCGGAGGGAACGAGGTTGCTCTCTGCGTCTGCCATGCTCTTTGGACTCCTATCGCGGCGGGCTCGCCGTACGGGTTATTATGAATGCAGTATGCCGTGCGACCGCATGGCCGCCGCGGCAACAAGACTCAGTATACCCGGGGGAGCACCCATGGAATCGTTGTACCGAAAGTATCGCCCGCTCACCTTCGACTCCGTGGTGGGCCAGCAGCATATCGTCTCGACGCTCGAGCACGCCATCACCGAGGGGCGCCTGTCCCACGCGTACCTGTTCTGCGGACCGCGCGGCACGGGCAAGACCACCATGGCGCGCATCCTTGCCAAGGCGCTACTGTGCCGCAATGCCGAGGCGGCCCGCGCCGAGGGCGCGAGCGGCTGCATGCCCGACGGCACCTGTGAGGAATGCGAGCTCATCGCCGAGGGCAACCACCCAGACGTCTACGAGCTCGATGCCGCAAGCCGTACCGGCGTAGACAACGTGCGCGAGGAGATCATCAACTCCGTCAACTTTGCCCCGGTGCGCGGCAAGTACAAGATCTATATCATCGACGAGGTCCACATGCTCACGACGGCGGCGTTTAACGCGCTGCTCAAGACGCTCGAGGAGCCGCCGGCGCACGTGATCTTTGTGCTGTGCACTACCGACCCGCAAAAGATTCTGGAGACAATCCTCTCGCGCTGCCAGCGCTTCGATTTCCACCGCATCGGTAACGAGGATATCGAGCGCCGCCTGGCATACGTGTGCGAGCAGGAGGGCTTCGACTACGACGACGAGGCGCTTGCCATCGTGGCACGCCATGCCAAGGGCGGCATGCGCGACGCGCTCTCCACGCTGGAGCAGCTGAGCGTCTTTGGCAACGGCACCGTGCATGCGGACGATGCCCGCTCGCTTTTGGGCGAAGTTTCGGACCAGATTCTGGGCGAGTTTGCGCGTACCATTGCCGATCGTGATGTCGCCGAGCTGTATGGGCTCATTCGCGTGCAGGTCGAGGAAGGCAATGACCTGCTTGAGCTGACGCGCGACCTGGTGGCGCATGTGCGCGACGTGTATGTTGCCTGCGTTGCCGGTGCCCGTGCCGAGTTGTTTGAGGGCGGTGCCGAGCAGGCCGAGGCGCTTGCTGCCGAGGCGGCTGCCTTTGGCGAGCATCCTGCTGATCGTTTGGCCCGCGTGCTGACGGTGCTCGACGATGCCGCGTTGGAGATGAGGGGTGCGAGCGACGTGCGTCTGGTGCTCGAGATCGCCTGCACGCGCCTGGCACGTCCCGAGGCCGATCTGACCATTGAAGCCCTGGCCGAGCGCGTGGCGCGTCTGGAGGCCATGGTTGCCAACGCCGCCGTTCCGGCGAGCGTGGCTGCTGCTCAGGCTGCCGCGCCTGCAACATCTGCCCCCGCTGCTGCCCAGCAGCCGACGCTCATTTCGGGCGCCCGTGCTGCCGCTCCTGCGGCGACCGCCGCCCCCGCTGCTACGTCCGCGCATCAGGGCGGCATGCCTTGGGACCGCGGCGCTGCTGTTTCAGCTGCCCAGCCTGCGCCCAAGTCCGCGGCTCCGGCTCCCGCACCTGCCACTGTGCCGGCACGTCAGTCCCAGCCCAACAACGCCGCCCAGGTTGCTGCCGCCGGCGCCGCCGAGACCCCTGCGGTTGAGGATGCCGGCGAGCTTCAGCGCAAATGGGCTGAGGTCGTCGAGCGCGTCAAGGCGCGCCAGGCCTCCTACGCAGGGCTTTTGCTCAACGCCCGCGCCACGGCCGACGACGGCTCCAAGCTCACGGTTTCGTTCCCCGCGGGCTCGACCTTTGCCATCAAGATGCTCGGACGCGCCGACACGCAGTCGGTGGTTCTGCCGACAGTCAGTGCGGTCTTCGGTCGTCGTACCGTCGACTATGTCTTGGATGGGGGTGGCACGCCGGCTCCTCAACATGAGGAGCATTCTCCATCTGCACGGGCTGCGGCATCTGCGGACCCGCAACCCGTGTCCTCGGCGGCCCCTGTATCCTCGAACGTCAGCGCGACGCAGCCAAAAGCGGCACCGGTAGCGGCACCGACCTCGTCGGCGCCTGAACCCGCTGTGCCCAAACCGGCTGCTCCGGTCCCCGCGCCCAATCCCGCCGCCGCGCCTGCGCCCAAGTCATCCGACCTGGCCAAGGCACCCTGGCTGCGCTCTGACAACCCTGCTGGCGCTCCTGCCACGGGCAAGCTCCCGACCGAGCCCGCACCCCGAGCGCCCGAGCGCGCGTCCGCTCCCAAGGCTCAGCCCGCCGCGCCGTCTGCGCCGTGGGAATCCGAGCAGGTGCCCTATGACGACGCCATGGTCGGCGGTTTTGCTGCCGATGCCGGCGGGGACGATCTGCCCCCGTTCGACGTGCCGGGTGCGGCGTCCGCGCCCAAGCCCGCTGCAACTGCCCCCAAAGAGGAGGACGCTCCTGCGGCTCCCTGGGAGTCCAACCCCGGCGCGGGCAGCCCCTTCGGCCATCAAGGCGCAGCTCCAAGCATCCCGCAGACCGAGGACGAGGCCAAAGCCCTCATCCGCAGTGTCTTCGGCCAGTCCACCATCTTCAAACCGGTGGAGTAGCTGCGCAGGCGGGTATACCGCTCAAGAAGAGGGCTCAATGTCCGGGCGCATCTGTGTTTCGGACATGTGTAGCGTGGTGCCGCGTATCTCGCATTCGAGCAGGCAGGTGCGTGACGGTCGGCCTAGGGTGCCGAGGTCGATACGATACGTCGCATGGCTGTCCGTGTACTCGACTTGCTCGGCGTTGACGGTTGCTCCGATTGTAAATAAAGAGCCCAGTTCGGCATCGACAATCTTGGAGTCCTTTATCTTGACCTTGAACTCTTGGTAGAGGGACGGGCTGTTGTAGTAAATGGTTCGGGTTCCGTCGGTGCACTCATCGGTCGCTTCCCATTTGACGACGGGCTGGTCCGAGCTGGCTATCAGCAGTTCTGCTCCAAAAGCTATGGCATGGGTGATGACAACCAGCAATGCCCAGCCGACAAAGAGATAGAGAACCACATATGCAACGGGGTGTTTTGAGCGGATGTTTTGGAGCGCGTCGGGGACATTCATGGGGCACCTCCAACTTGCTATCTTTGACAATCAAATTTTACCATGCCGTCATGAGCGCCACCTCGAGCGGGGGTTTAGCATTTTGCTATCTAGCTGGATGCAGAAAATGCCGGGTTCCGGCTCTACAAGATTTAGCTTTCGATATTATGCAGATGCGAATTATTCAACTTTGCATAATCTTCGGGCGTGGCTTGCACTCCAGGACATGTATATCGACTGAGGTAGCGTGTCCGCCCCGCTCTCTAGCTTCGCGCCGTGGTACGATTTTTGAGTTTGAAAGTCCCGCCGTGCTCCGGCTGCCCTTGCAGCTCGGCGTGCGGCCGCACGTAAAGGAGCCATCATGGCCGGTATGAACATGCAGCAGATGATGAAGCAGGCTCGCAAGATGCAGGAGCAGCTTGCCGCCGCGCAGGAGAACCTCAAGTCCCAGACCGTCGACGCCTCTGCCGGCGGCGGCATGGTCAAGGTGACCGTTAACGGCGAGATGGAGCTCGTCAACCTCACCATCGATCCCGATGCGCTCGATCCCGAGGACGTCGATATGCTGCAGGACATGATCATGGCTGCCGTCAACGAGGCCGTCCGCGGCGTCAACGAGCTCGCCAACAAGCAGATGGGCGCCATCACCGGCGGCCTCAACATCCCGGGCATGCCGTTCTAAGACACGCATATATATGAGTGCGAATCACAGTCTGCAAAAACTGCTCGATGAGCTGGGTCGTCTGCCGGGCATTGGTCCCAAGTCGGCCCAGCGCATCGCCTATTACCTGCTCGAGGCCGATGCCGAGGAGGCCCGCCGCCTGGCCGAGGCCATCCTGGAGGTCAAGCAGGAGGTCCACTTTTGCAGCCGTTGCTTTAACTACGCCACGGCCGACGAGTGCTCCATCTGCCAGGACCCGATGCGCGATACCACTCGCATTTGCGTGGTGGGCGAGCCGCGCGACGTCCAGGCGATTGAGCGCACAGGCAGCTACCATGGCCTGTACCATGTGCTGGGCGGCGTGATCAGCCCCATGGACAAGATCGGTCCCGAGCAGCTGCACATTCGCGAGCTGCTGGCGCGCCTGGGCCACGAGGACATCCACGAGGTCATTATCGCCACCAACCCCAACATTGAGGGCGAGACCACGGCGAGCTACCTTGCTCGTACCATCAAGCCATTGGGCGTTGAGGTATCGCGTCTTGCGAGCGGCCTTCCCGTGGGCGGCGACTTGGAGTATGCCGACGAGCTTACGCTTGGCCGCGCTATCGAGGCCCGCCGCGCGATCTAGGCGGTGTCAGCTCCGCGGCATGTCACGTCGGTCTGCCGCACGGGGCGCTCATAATCGAGCGCGCGTTCATGCATTTGTTGTGCAACAAACCTGCTTTTCATCCGCTTATCGCGTGGATGGGTCTGCTTGCACCTCGTATTTTCCCATTCGTTGCGCAACCTTTTGGGTTCGCTGATACACTCAAATATGGATATGAAAGAATGCGCCGCTCCTGAGCGGCGTGTTTTTGTTGGAGGAGAACGCATGCGGCCCGGGGGCACTCAGACAAAGCGTGGCGCCACGGTGCGTATGCGACGCCGGCTGGGCCTGGCGCCTCGGGCGTATGGGCTGCTGTCTTGCTCGCTCGTGCTGGTCATAGCCGGTGTTTCGGCTTATGGTATGACGGTGCCGTCCATGGTGCAGGCGCATGCTGCGCGCGAGCTGCATATTGGGCGCAAGGCCAAAAGCGACTTGGGAACGACAACTGGATATGCGTGGGCGAGCGTGGTCTCGCATGTTGTGTTCGGTGGCGACGATGCGGACAGTCCCGAAACATCGGACAACGAGGTTACGCTGGCAAACGGCAAGACCATCGTGCTCACCAACACCAAGATCATCACGAAGCTTTCCAATAACAGCGTGGCTTCTGTCATTAACAAGGCTGAGCAGCAGAAGGAGCAGGATACGCAGCAGGCGGGTAAGCCCGGCGGCTCGGACGGGTCCGGTTCTGGCACCGGTTCGGCGGGTTCGGACGGCGGTTCCGGTTCGGGCTCCGCCTCTGGCGGTGGATCTTCGAGTGGCGGCTCGACGGACGGCGATGCCGGCGGGGGCACGGGCACGGGTGGCCTCTCGGCTGCCGAGGAGGAGAGTATCCACAGTTGGCTCGTGACCAAATACAACATGCTCGATGGCTATGTCGCCCGCGCCAATAGCGTGGTGTCGACCTATAACGCCACGGGCGATACCGGACCGTGCGATAGCCTGGTCAATGACATGTTTGTCATCCGCGCCGAGTTTGGCCGGCAGACGTTTCCTCCCCAGTCAAAGTGGTATCGACAATTCGCCAACCTGTGGGGCTGCTACACAAACCTGTGTCAATGGGTCGGACATTACGGCGACGATAACGTCGCGCTCAACAACTTCAATAACAATGTGGCGGCGATCGCTCTATGATGACCAATCTCGTTTCCGCCACAACCCAATCGCTTGCCCACGATCCCATGGTGGGCCTGCGCCTGGCGCGCGTCGACGGGTTTGAGCCGGCCGTCGCCCTGGGCACGGACGAGCTTCCCGCCTACCTGCGCCGTTTTACGATGCTGTTTGCCGACGACGCCACCATGCGCCGCGGCGGCATCGGCCGCGTGACGCGTGCCGTCAACGCGCAGGGCGAGGCCGTGGCGCTCAAGCAGCTCATCTTGCCGGCGCGCGACGAATTTGATGACGATGTCGCCCACGAGGCGCTGGTCACCAAGTTCAAGGCGGCGTTTCGCGAGGAATATGAATGCCATCGTGCCCTTTCGGGCCTTAAGGGCTTTCCCCGCCTATACGGGTGGGGCGAGGTCGACGGCGTGCCCGCGATTGTCATGGAGTGGGTCGAGGGCGAGACGCTCGCTCGCCTGCGCTCGCGCCTTGCCGTGGACGATGCCGGGCGTCTGTCGCCGCTCGTGGCGGCGCGCCTGGGTCGCGACCTGTTCGATCTGCTCTGCCGCATGAGCTTGGTAGGCGAGGGGTTCGTCCATCGCGATATCTCGCCCGCTAATATTATGGTGCGCACGGCGCGCCTGCCGCTCGACCGACAGCTTGCCGAAGGCACTTTCGACCTGTGCTTGATCGACTTTGGCTCGTCGCTGGCGCTCGAGCCCGCCTCTGCGGTGGCCGGCACCGGCGGCAAGGCGTCGTTTACCGAGCGCTATGCCACGTTGCGCCGCGCGACGGTGGCCTACGCCCCGCCCGAGATGCTCACCGACGATATCCCCGACCTGCGCATGCTTCGCATGTCGCCGGCAATCGATGTCTATGCGGCGGCGAGTACGGTCTACGAGCTCATCGCCGGTGTCGCGCCGTACGAAGTAGCGCCGGGTGCGTCGGGTACTTCGGGCTCGCGCAAAAAGACGCGCGATATTGCCAGCCCTTATCGCCTCAAGATGGATACGCTGCCCGATTATCCCGTCGGCGCCCACGCGCCCGGCTGCGACTTGACGCAATTGCTGCGACGCGAGCCCGATGTAGCACTTGCCGCGGCCGAGCAGGCTCAGCAGCTGGGGCTCGATCCAAATTCCGAGGATCTGCGCGATGCGCTGGCGTTTGTCGACGCTCAGCTCTTCGATGTGGTGATGGCCTGTCTGTCCTGCCATCAGGAAGATCGTCCCGAGCCGGCTGCGGTGGAGGCGGCGCTCTCGGCATTTTGCGACCACTATGCGCAAAATGTCGCCCGCTCGCTTCGCGCCGAGCCGCTCATGCCGTGCCCGATGGAGGTATCGGGGCACACGGCCCGGCGCGCGGCGATGGTTGGTGCGACGGCGGTATGCGGCGTGCTTTGGGCTGTGGTCGTGGTATCAGCGGCGCTGTTGGCGTCGGGCGCCCATGTGGCGCTCGTCGTGGGACCGCTTATGTGGTCCGGGAAGCTGCCGGCCATTATCGCCGCGCTGGCGTTGGCGCTGCCGGGCGTGGCGGGCATTGCCGCCGGAGCCTTGGCGCGCGATCGCCGTGCGGGATTCCTGCAGGGCGTGTTGGCCCTTTCCGCCTGCGAGGTCCCGGCTCTGGCCGCACTCGCATGTACCGTGTTTTCCCAGCATGGCGTGGCGGGTGGCCTGGTGGCCGCCATAATTGCAACCTATGCGCTCACGTGGTTTTTGCTGGCGATGGGGTTTGCCTTCGAGCTTCCCGTCGTGTCAGCACGACGTGCGAAAACTCCCATGGCGACGCCGCTTGCCGGCGGAGCCGCGGCTGCCCGCGCCTTTGGCGGGCCGGCCGAAGTATCCGACACTATCTCTGCGACCAAGGAGGGCTAAGCCATGGCTTCTCAAGCCGAGCTCACCCCATGCGGGGCCATGTTTGACATCTTTAAGCGCGCGGCGCATCTGAGCCATATCGAGCTGTGCGGCTTGGTGCTTTCGTCCCGTCCGCTCGCCGACGGCCGTAGTCCGCAGAGCCGAGCCGCCGATCGCTCCTGGGTTTCGCGCTTTATCGTGCGCGCGCCGGTCGGCACGCTGCAGGAACGTTATTTTGCCGATTACGGCACCTCGGCCGCGCGCATTATGTCGCAGCTGGCCCTGCGCCGTCGCAATCCCATGGACGCCGCGGCCGTGACCAATATGGTGTGCGGCCCGGCTGGCGAGCCCATGGTGCGGGCACTCGAGGAATGCCATCAGGACACGAATCTCTATCGCAATGCGCTCGAGCGCCTGTCGCAGGCGGCTGAGCTCATGCCCGCCGAGCGCGCCGAGGCCATCCTGGTGCTGTTTGTCGCCGTGGGTTGCTCGGCAGATGTCCGCTCGTCGGTGACCTATGCCATCGACTACGCTCATGCGACCTGTGGCGGCGCCACGTCGACGCCGCGCTCGCTGAGCACATCTTCAGTCACAGGCGAGCACGAGGCTTCGCCGGCGCATCCGCTGGGACTGCTGCGCGTGCAAAACGGCTATGTGGTGAGCGCCCCGCGCTGGATTCAACCGAGTGAGGAGGGCGTCGAGATCGGCGCGCTGGCTACGGGGGAGGGCGACATCACCGACGTCGGCGACGACGTCTCGGCCCGTCATGCCCATATCTGGTGCGACGATTCTGGCACATGGTTTGTCGAGGACCTGTCGTCCACGAACGGCACCGTGGTGGTAAACGGGGCCACGAGTGTGTGTATTCAAGTAGAGCCCGGCCGCTCCGCCCAGCTCAATCCCGGCGACGAGCTCAAACTCGGCGAATCCACCACCTACGCCATCCTCCTCGGCGCCCTCTAGCCGGCAGTTAGGGACGTTCCTTTCCTGCCGGCACTTGGGGACACTCCTTGGCGCGCCAGGGCCGATCGCCCGGGAACGAAGGGTCATTTTTGACCCTTGACGGTCACCCGAGGTAAACCTTTTCCGCCCACCTATATTTGTCGAAATTACACTTGACGGCGGGGTACAATAAACCCGCATGCGGATTTCCGTTGCGGGCGCTTCCCATCGCCGGGGCGTGCCCGGGAGCATCCGGCATGCGGCCTTTGCGGCGCTCGGTCATGTGCAAGACGGGTAGCTGGGCCTGTGGAGCGCGTACAGCCCTCCTCGCCTCGGCATGCCTTCTCTCCACGCCATGTACCTGCTGCTGAGTCCGCCTGTCAGATGATTGGAAGCAACAACGAAAATCCCATCACGCCAACATCCCGGCGATCGCCGGGGCCTGTATACCTATATGAGAGGAGAGGGGTATATGGCGCGTAAGTTTAAGTCTATGGACGGCAACGAGGCGGCCGCATATGTTTCGTATGCGTACACCGAGGTAGCGGGAATCTATCCCATTACGCCGTCCAGCCCGATGGCCGACCATGTCGACCAGTGGGCGGCCCAGGGTCGCAAGAACATCTTCGGCACCCCGGTCAAGGTCGTCGAGATGGAGTCCGAGGCAGGTGCAGCCGGTACCGTTCACGGTTCGCTGGGCGCCGGTGCTCTGACCACCACCTACACGGCTTCTCAGGGCCTGCTCCTGATGATCCCGAACATGTACAAGATCGCGGGCGAGCAGCTCCCGGGCGTTTTCCACGTCTCCGCGCGTTGCGTCGCTTCGCACGCCCTGAACATCTTCGGTGATCACTCCGACGTCATGGCCTGCCGCCAGACCGGCTTCGCCATGCTCGCCGAGGGCAACGTCCAGGAGGTCATGGACCTCTCGCCGGTGGCTCACCTTGCCGCCATCGAGGGCAAGACCCCGTTCCTTAACTTCTTCGACGGCTTCCGCACCAGCCACGAGATCCAGAAGGTCGCCATGTGGGACTACAAGGATCTGGCCGAGATGTGCGACATGGACGCTGTCCAGGCTTTCCGCGACCACGCGCTCAACCCCGAGCACCCGCACACCCGCGGTAGCCACGAGAACGGCGACATCTTCTTCCAGAACCGCGAGGCCTGCAACAAGGTCTACGACGAGCTTCCCGCCGTCGTCGAGGGCTACATGAAGAAGATCAACGAGAAGCTCGGCACCGATTACGGCCTGTTCAACTACTACGGCGCTCCCGATGCTGATCGCGTCGTCGTGTGCATGGGCTCCTTCTGCGACGTGCTCGAGGAAGTCATCGACTACCTCAACGCTCACGGCGAGAAGGTCGGTCTGGTCAAGGTTCGCCTGTTCCGTCCGTTCTCCATCAAGCACTTCGTCGACGTTCTCCCCGAGACCGTCCAGAAGATCGCCGTCATGGACCGCACCAAGGAGCCGGGTTCCATCGGCGAGCCGCTCTACCAGGACGTCGTCTCCGCTCTCTACGAGGCCGGCAAGACGGGCATCAAGGTCGTCGGCGGCCGCTACGGCCTGGGCAGCAAGGACACGCCTCCCGCGTCCGCGTTCGCTGTCTTTGAGGAGCTCAAGGCCGACGAGCCCAAGCGCGAGTTCACCATCGGCATTGTCGATGACGTGACCAACCTGAGCCTGCCCGAGGCCGAGGATGCGCCCAACACCGCAGCCCCCGGCACCATCGAGTGCAAGTTCTGGGGTCTGGGTGGCGACGGTACCGTCGGCGCCAACAAGAACTCGATCAAGATCATCGGCGACCACACCGACAAGTACGTCCAGGCCTACTTCCAGTACGACTCCAAGAAGACCGGCGGTGTCACCGTCTCGCACCTGCGCTTTGGTGATTCCCCGATCCGTTCGCCGTACTACGTGACCAAGGCCGACTTTGTCGCTTGCCACAACCCCAGCTACATCGTCAAGGGCTTCAAGATGGTCCGCGACGTCAAGCCGGGCGGCACCTTCCTGGTCAACTGCCAGTGGAGCGACGAGGAGTTCGCCGAGCACATGCCCGCCGTGGCCAAGCGCTACATCGCGAACAACAACGTCAACGTCTACCTGATCGACGCTATCGACCTGGCCGCCAAGGTCGGCATGGGCAAGCGCACCAACACGGTGCTCCAGTCCGCTTTCTTCGCGCTGGCCAAGGTCCTGCCCGCCGAGGACGCCCTGCAGTACATGAAGGACGCTGCTACCAAGTCCTACATGAAGAAGGGCCAGGCCATCGTCGACGCCAACCACAAGGCCATCGATGCCGGCGCTACCGCCTTCCGTAAGTTCGAGGTTCCGGCCGACTGGGCTACCGCCGAGGATGCCGCTCCCGTCGAGCTCTCCGAGGAGACCAAGTCCGCCATCGTCCAGCAGGTCAAGAACCTGCTCGAGCCCATCGATCGCATGGATGGCGACAGCCTGCCCGTTTCCGCCTTCGTCGGTTGCGCTGACGGCCAGTTTGAGCTGGGCGCCTCCGCATACGAGAAGCGCGGCGTCGCCGTTGTCGTTCCCCACTGGGACGAGACCAAGTGCATCCAGTGCAACCAGTGCGCCTATGTGTGCCCGCATGCCACCATCCGTCCGTTCGCGATGACCGAGGACGAGGCTGCCGCCGCGCCCGAGGCTACCCGCACGCTCGACGCCATGGGCCCCAAGGCCAAGGGCATGAAGTTCACCATGGCCATCTCGCCGCTCGACTGCATGGGCTGCACCAACTGCGTCAAGGTCTGCCCCAAGGGCGCCCTCGAGATGGTTCCCACCGAGCAGGAGATGGACCAGCAGCCCGTTTGGGACTACATGGTCGAGAACGTCTCCGAGAAGAAGGAGCTCATCGCGGCCAACGTCAAGGGCAGCCAGTTTAAGCAGCCCTACCTGGAGTTCTCTGGCTCCTGCGCCGGCTGCGCCGAGACCGCCTATGCACGTCTGGTGACCCAGGTCGCCGGCGACCGCATGTTCATCTCCAACGCCACCGGCTGCTCCTCCATTTGGGGCAACCCCGCTGCCACCGCTCCTTACTGCAAGGACAAGGACGGTCACGGCCCGGCGTGGAACAACTCCCTGTTCGAGGACAACGCCGAGCACGGTCTGGGCATGGCCGTGGGCTACGAGGCCGTTCAGCACAAGCTGATCGCCGCCACCCAGGACATCATCGCTGCCGATGGCCCGTCCGATGAGCTCAAGGCCGCTGGCCAGGCTTGGATCGACTCCGTCAACGACGCCGAGGCCTCCAAGACCGCTGCCGCTGCCTACGTTGCCGAGCTCGAGAAGTGCGGCTGCGACGCCTCCAAGGCGATCCTCGCCGACAAGGCTTACCTCACCAAGAAGTCCTTCTGGATCTTCGGCGGCGACGGTTGGGCCTACGACATCGGCTTCGGTGGCCTGGACCACGTCCTGGCTTCCGGCCACAATGTCAACGTCTTCGTCTTCGACACCGAGGTTTACTCCAACACCGGCGGTCAGGCCTCCAAGGCCTCGAACCTGGGCCAGGTCGCTCAGTTCGCCGCTGCCGGTAAGGTGACCAAGAAGAAGTCTCTGGCCGAGATCGCCATGAGCTACGGCTACGTCTACGTGGCGCAGGTCGCCATGGGCGCCAACCCGGCTCAGACCCTCAAGGCCATCCACGAGGCCGAGGCCTACGACGGCCCGTCCCTCATCATCGGCTACAGCCCCTGTGAGATGCACTCCATCAAGAAGGGCGGCATGCAGAACTGCCAGGCCGAGATGAAGAAGGCTGTCGAGTGCGGTTACTGGAACCTCTTCCGCTTCAACCCCGAGGCTGCTGCCGGCAAGAAGTTCTCGCTCGATTCCAAGGAGCCCGCGGGCGGTTATCAGGAGTTCCTGATGAACGAGGCCCGTTACGCTTCGCTGACGCGTTCCTTCCCCGAGCGCGCCGAGGAGCTCTTCAAGGAGAACGAGCAGGCCGCTATGGACCGCTACGCTCACCTGCTGAAGCTCAAGACGGTGTACAACGAGGCCTAGGTCTCTCACCGCAGGATCTGAGGGCTGACCTTCGCGGACGTCCTCGGACATGAAAGAACCCCCGCTGCGCACTACGTGCGGCGGGGGT
>JAERMT010000268.1_pt1 | contig 32075 bp, 29 predicted proteins | sample 9267081 | NCBI WGS metagenome assembly JAERMT01 (sample SAMN17071939, study PRJNA684904) | human gut metagenome | isolation source: diarrhea sample from child under the age of five | host: Homo sapiens | place: South Africa: Mafikeng, Mafikeng Provincial Hospital | collected 2019-09
GGGCTTGTAATGGGTTAAGTGATAACAGATGTCTGGAAATATAGGGGCAAATCCACCGGATCAAGGTCGACGTGATAATAAAGATACTCCTGGCAATACTCCGGGGCTAAAGCCAAGTAAGTCCACAGGTAAGTAAAAAAATAAGGGTATAAATAAGCATTTATACCCTGACTATATATCCAGTCTACTGAAGGTGTTTCAGCAGCCAGATGCTCGTTCTTTCTATATCATACGCCTTTACCTCGTACCCTTTCGCAAGCAAAGACTCTGGTAAATACTCGTCATATTTATCCAGATCCTTATCAGGAACAACTGCAGCAAGCTCAAATTCTGAAGGTGCAAAATGGCATCTGAATCGATCACGACTTGGCATGCTTCCGATCATTGATTGGCATCCTGCCAATCGTATCGTTCCGGCAAACTCATATTGACGCATTTTTCAGGCGAGCCACTGGGAGCGCATACGAATGGACGCCGTCTGACGATGGTTGATTTATTTTGTTGTACAGGGCGATCGCCAGACAGGTGCCGGAGGCTTGTCAACGCAACGATGTTTGACCGTTACGGGGATGCGGACGTGGACGGATATAGCTTTTCATGGATCTCAAAGACGTGGTTAAACAGGCGCGGGTGGCCTGCTTTGTACTGCGACAACACATACAGTAGCAACGGCTTATGCGGCATACTGATCACCCTGACGTCACACAGAGACGTTGGAGGTGGCCGATTGCAGCGATTCGAGAGATATCATAGGAATTAACTTGGCAATGGGCTGATTAATTTTAAAAATTCATAACGTAGTTTCTTAATATCGTAATTTTTTCATTTTTTAGATTTAAATAATATTTTTCAGATGCTCACAGAATTTTGAAAAAATAGGCTTGTCGTCTTCGAACCACATAATACCTACATCTCGATCTGTACATAGATACTCTTGCAACCATGGGACGTATTTAGGCTCGTGGGGGTAAACAAGGCATAGATTAACGTCATAGCCAATGATGTTTTGATATCGATATCTGTATTCATATAATTGGCTGATCCCCTTTCTGGTTTGACTTAAAAGGTTTTTATCATCAATGCTCTTTACTTCAAACAAGAATTTTTTATTGTTTTTTAATTTGGCATATAAATCAATATGTTCATTTTCAAGAGATATGGCACCTTTTGATACCAAATAATCGTTGAGTTTTTCAAGTAATATTTTGTGTGTAAGATTTGCTCTTTGACGTCGAATTTTTGTCAATTCAGGATCTGCATAAACTTTATTTTTGTGGTTATCTTTCTTTGTTGAAATATATCTGTTTATTTCTCTGAAATCATATAGTTTATCAGAGGAAATAATTTCAACCATTCTTCCTTTTTCGGTAAGATCTGCTAAGTTACTAGTAACAACGTTGTTTTCGTGTGTTAGTTTAAAAATTGTCTCTTGGTCAAGAGTTTTTAAAGCATCATAATAATTAGACCATGAACAAGTCCGAAGTTCGTTGAGTAAATCAACCTCATCTTCAACGTTGTCAAATCCATTAAACTGAATACTAATATTATTGATTGTAGATATTTTATCTAAAATTAATCCTTTCTCGGTTTTAGTTATTGGTGCTCTTAACTTTATTCGGGAACGTTCAACTTCAAAAAGATCTGTATGCTTTAAAATATGAAAGCGGCTTTCATATTTTCCTTGAAATCGAATACCTTGCTCTCTTATCAAATACAACTTTTCTTGTATCAATGATTCATCGGGAGACGCATTAGTATTTATGTCTTTATCATTTGCCAGAATAAATATTTCTTCATACGAAACACTGGCTTCAAAAATATCGACATTATTTACTATAGAATCAGCATGGATAGCTTTACATATTAACCTTAGAGGTGATAAATGGATGTTATCTCTAATGAAACTAAGAGTTCTTTCCTTGGTGTTCGCCTGGACTCTTAGATTAGAGGTCCCTGAACTATAAGCTACTCCCATTCCATTAGGGTACTGGAATATTGATAGCTGTATTAATAAAAAAGCCGATACATTTGGTTCTTCATTAACTAAAAATCGTTTGGCAGAATTACTTAGATAAATATGCCACACTCCATTTACAATACTAAGGCGATATAGACCTAAATAAGCTGGATATGCGCTTATTTCATCCCTGAATTTTGAAGGGTCACGAGCAACTTTCGTTGCTCTTGGGCTGATTTTTAGCAACTCTCGTTCGATAGCCAACCTATCGTAAGGATGACCATCGAATTTATTAAAAATTGTGGCTATATCTATTAATTTTTCTGGCCAATCATCACTACTCGAATGTATCTTGTGGCTGAAGAGATCTGTTATTAGCATTTTGGAAAAAACTCAAATCAAGAATGTCTATGAAATCATCAATATTTCGTTCTGTATTGACAGAGAACATTTCTTTTGCAACATGATGTGCTATTAATGCACCAAACAATGGAGGGACTGCATTCCCAACTTGTCGAATTATATGACGTCCAGTACCAAAAAATTCCCACCAGTCAGGGAATGTTTGGATTCTTGCACTTTCTCTTGGTGTTACTTCACGAGGTTCAAAAGGATGAATATGCCCTTTTCCACCACCAGCATCCGAGCCAACGATAATTGTATAGCTAGGTTTAGCTGGATCTAATTTATTAATTCTGGTTTTGTGATCTCTTTCTCCGTATATTAAGGATTTATATCTATCTATAATTAACTGGCTGTGTTTTCTTCCAACGTGTCCATTAATATAGGGCACAGCTTTCCAATCTGTTATAGGCGTAGGTAATCCTGTTAATACCTGTTGTACAGTATTAAATGCTTTGGAATCTAATTGTAAGGCATTTTCCTGAACATGGGTTGGTACCATTGGCGGTATTGTTTTACCGTCTAATGAGCCTATGAAAAATATTCTTTTCCTAAATTGTGGAATGCCGTATTCAGCAACTTCATATTCATGTGCTGATATTTTGTATTTCCCATCCATTGAAAGGACTTTAGCTAGTTCTTTGTACAGTTCACCACCATGGATGCTTTTTAGCCCAGCAACATTTTCAAATAGAAAACCTCTTGGGTTTAATTCTTTAATTAATCTTACATATTCGAAAACTAAGTTTCCTCGTGGATCATCAAGACCTTTACGCCGCCCAAAGACCGAAAACGACTGGCATGGCGGTCCACCGATCACAAAATCAATCTTTTGATCACCGATGATTCCTTTAATCGTATTTTTATCAATTTTTCTAACATCTTCACATAAAACAGGATGCTCTTTCATGTAACTTTTTTTCCCCTGATTAAGTTTTAATGTTTTGCAGGAGTGAGCATCAATATCTGAAGATAAAATAATATTATATCCAGCGGCAGAGAATCCAAGGTCTAGACCACCACCACCAGAAAAGAAACCTAATGTGTTGACATTTAACATTTATTTAATCTCGTTAAGCATAGCTTACTGCGCATGTTATCATATTTCTTATGCTGTGTATATATACAGTTGTTTTTATTCAGATAACCGTGGCGCTTTTTGTGTGCAACCTGGATTGATTGAAGTTTTGGTCTTGCCAAAAAACCTGCTTGGCTCTTGGTGACTTGAAGTAGCTTGGCGCAACAAAACAATAACATAAATCAATTTCTTTTATCTTCTAAATTCACATTTGTGGCTAATAACAAAATGTAATTCGGGAACCTTCTTAAGGTCTGGTCTCAATGCTTCCCTGTCTACTGCTGTCAGCTTTGTCCATTTGGCATTTTTTGATTTATCTGTAACCATCTGGCTTAAATCGCCCAGTATGAGCCAGTAATTTACTGGAATGTTAAAAGCTATAATATTAGGTGATAAGTCAGTAAGACCATAGCTACCGCACCAGCTATGGTCTTAGCCGGGATAAAATTGAACTGCGCATTTTGCACACCAAAGCACATCATCACAGTTGTTGAAGATGAGAGTTTACTTTGACCAGCCTACTTGCTACAACAATTTTTCCCCAGCCTTCCCCCCACTATCCTGCGCCACCTTAACCCTATCCGCCAGTGCCCCATTCACCTCCGCCGTCACCACCAGAACCGACGGTAAGGACTGCCACGAACGGTGCGAAAGTGGCTCTTCCGCAACTCGGGGGGAGATTTTCATGCCAGTGGACTCATTACCCTCTGCCTGAGTAGTTTAAATCCGGCTCGACCATACATCTGTCGTTTCAACATCTTCAGGCGATTTACATGACCTTCGACAACACCATTACTCCAGCGACTGCTGATTGCCTCACATATATGCGTATTCCGCTCTATTCGATCACGGATTGGCATCGAAGTCCGATCAGCGATTCGCATCCATTCGATCAACCGGGAACTTAACTTTTTCTACCGCTTTTTAACGCGTTTTTTCGCTGCTTTCCACTACCGGGGGATTTTTCCTCAGTGACTCTCCCTGAAGGACCACCCGGTGTGAGTTATGTACCAGTCTGTCCAGGATGGCATCTGCTGTTGTTGGGTTCTCCATCAGACCATGCCATTTATCTACCGGGAACTGACTTACCACTATCGTGCTGCTTTGTCCGTAACGATCCTCTATGAGCTCCAGAAGGTCATTACACTGGGCGTTACTTAACTGTTCCAGCCCCAGATCGTCCAGGATTAGAACCTGTATTTTTTGCAACTGTTTCAGATATTTCAGCCAGCTGCCATCAACACGTCCCTGAGCCAGTTGTTCCAGTAATCGCCCGGTTCTACAGTACCGGACGCTGTGTTTCTGTCGACATGCCTGTTCGCCCAGTGCATTGGCTATCCAGCTCTTGCCACATCCTGTCGGACCGGTTATCAGCAGGTTTTTCCTGTGGGTTATGTAGTGGCCGTTCAGCAGTTCTCTCATCTGTTCAGCCCGCAGACCTCTTGAGGCCGGATAGCGCAGCCCTTCCGGTGTTGCCTGGTATTTCAGGCCGGCATTTTTTCTCAACCGTGCCACACGGCTGTTTTCCCTGCTCAGAAGCTCGTCATCAACCAGCAGCGTCAGCCTTTCCTCGAACGACAGTTCGTCGTAGGTCTGAGGCGTTTCCCGCTGCCGTATCAGGCTCCCGGCCATCGCCGGGAGTTTCAGTTGGGTCAGTTTGTTTAACAGGTTATCACTCATACTGTTGTTCCTTCTGTCAGTGGTAGTAGCCCGGACCACGCAGGTTTTCATGCTCTGAAGCATATGCCGGATGTTGTTCGCCCTAGCGGGATAATGGAAGCTCCAGGTTCTCCCGATGGTGACGCAGCAGATTGTCGATAAAGCGTCTGTCAGGGGCGTTATAGTGCAGGGCAACGTAACAGGCCTTTTCCAGCCGTTCCGGGCCGTATTTTTTCTGAAGTGCCAGCAGCCCCAGAACTGCACGATAAGCCAGTTCCGGATGGGGTTTTGCCTTCAGCATGGATTCAACCACCCGGCCTGTGGACGGGCCCGTACGTTTTCCCTGCTCGATCAGGCGTTCCGGTGTCCATGTCCCGTGCTGCCGGTGGCGCTCTGGCATGTGAAGCGGATTGGTTGTGTGTTTATATTCATGTGTGCTGCGCGGATGTTGCGCCACACACTGCCCCTTGTGCCAGAGCTGTACCACCGACTGCCCCGCCTTCAGTGACAGACGCTGACCGACCAGTTCGTGTGGAACGGAGTACCAGTGACGGGCATATTCAACGTGGTAGTCAGGGCCAACCTTCACAGCTTTGTATTCCGTGTATTCATAAGGTGCCAGAGGCAGCGGAGAGAGTGCTGGCGCATCCAGTATGCGGAAGCGTTCTGCACGGGTTTGATTGCCGTACCCCTTCATTGGCCGGTTATTCATGTCTGTCAGTAACTCCCTAAGGCGCGCATTCAGCGCCCTGAGCGTGTGGAAGGTTTCATTACTGATGCGGGCAAGAAGCCATCGTTCGACGATGAGGACGCCGTTTTCTGCTTTTGGTTTATCTTTAGGTTTGCGTGGTCGGGCCGGGATGATAACCGTGCCATAGTGCTCAGCCAGTGCCTGATAACTGTCGTTGATGACAGGCTCATAGCGATCGGCCTTTTTCACTGCGCTTCTGAGGTTATCGGGGATGAGCAGCTTCGGTACGCCGCCCAGGAAGGTCAGGCAACGGCTGTGGGCATTTAACCATGACATCATGTCCTGACCTTCGCACGTTTCAACGTAGGTATAGTTGGACGCCCCCATTACGGCCACGAAGATTGCCACGCGGCGTATCTCACCGGTGTCCGGATTAATAACAGGAACCGTAGGACCACAGAAGTCGATAAAAAGCTTTTCGCCGGCACGATGCTCCTGGCGCATGGAGAGACGTCGCGTTTTTTTCCACTCCCGGTAGCAACGGCAGAAGTGCGAGTATCCCATCGCTTTGTCACCCGCCTGTGCCTTGTATTCCATCCACAACAGTTGCCGCGTCACACCTGGTTTTCTCATTTCCGTATCGAAGTACAACATGTCAGGCATTACAAGCTCTGATGCAAAGGTGTCTTTGGGCGGAAAAATGAGTTTCTCCAGCGTGTCATGGGATATATCAGCAGGTAATGGCCATGACAGAGAAGAGGCTTTGAAGCGGGCAAGAACCTCAAAAACGGTTGAGGCGCTGATGTGTAACGTCAGTCCGATACAACGGTTAGTCAGCTTCTTGTCGAACTTGAGCTGAAGGATCTTAAAACAGGTTTCCATAGTGCTCCTGGATTTTCTCTTTCTGGACATTGACGTCTCCACTGGTTTAAACACGGCAATGGAGACTGTGGTGAAAAGAGTTAATTCCCGGAGTGACTGGCAGGATGCCAATCAATGATCGGAAGCATGCCAAATCGTGATCGATTGTGATGCCAAACTGTGATCGGAGATGAATGCCAAATCATGATCGATTCGAATGCCAAACTGCGATCGATTCAGATGCCATTTTGCACATATAGCCGCAGCATCAGCTTCCATCCCCGCAGCCACGCGCCGAAGTTCTGCTGAACCGCTTTCGTGGACTCAAATGAATTAGCGGCTAAACTGTGATTTATTTTGGGTTTTCAGAATACGGTAGAACTCGAGTACCAGTTGCTGTGCTATTTTCAGCTCCGGTTCTTTTTCACACATCAGACTAATAAATCGGGAAGCATAATTTTCTTCACCCCTGATTATTATCTAGGGCATCAACCAGCGGCTTACCCGGGACACTGAAGGAAGTCTGGCGGCAGTAGTAACCGGTGGGTTCCAGCCTTTACGCCATTTGGCAACCGCATCCCTGACGATGGTTTCACTGCCTATAACCCCCGGGCCACCATTTCCCGCCATATCCGGCTGGCGTTATAATTACCACTTTCTCGTTGCTCTTTTAACCACTCCCTCCATGGATCCAGAAGCCCTCGCTTTGGAGGCCGGGTTGACATTTCAGGGAATGTTCCTGAACGCACCCAGCGACTGACGGTCACACGCGACAAGTCTGTAATACGGGATATTTCCCTGAAACTGCATCCCTTGTTATGCAGGACCATAACCTCTGTCCAGCGCTGATACCGTTTTTTGCGAGTTTGTTGTTTAAGGCGTTCCGGACGACGAAGCGATGCTGCAGGCACAGACCGTTCTGGCTCAGGTGATTTCTTTGGTGACAACTCACTGGCAACAAGACGTATCAGAGGTATATGTCTGTACATCATTCGTTCAGGCTCATCGCCAATATTTTTAGCCGGTGCCATCGATCGGCCACCTGTCTGGCCTGAGGTGCACCTTCACGTGCTGCTGTCGCATAGACTCCACTGCGATCACGCGAGACAACCTGTATTTCCGGATATTTTCTGAACCAGGTCGCCAGCGTACGCTGATCGCGGCCGGGAAGCAGTACGAGGGGACGGTGAGTATCAAGATTGACTATTAATGTACCGTAACGGTGGCCCCGATGCCACGCCCACTCATCAATACCTACATGGGGCGAGCCTGACAGTTCCGGGGTATTGATAACCCTGCGAAGAAGAGTATTAGCACTGCAACGGAGACCCGCTGCCGTTGCAGCCCGTTTTCCAGCCTCACCTCCAGCTATTAATCCCAGTTGACGTTGTAAATTTTGTAACGCCTGTGAAGACTGCGGGTGTGAACTGGCGAAGGGAGCAAGCGACTCGGCAAAAATTTTACGTGAACAAGCCGGGTTACGGTAGTACCAGTGGCGGACGGAAAATACAAGTCATAGCGTCTGCCCTGAGCAGGGTAGATGCTGTATCCGGCGCCGACGACAACTATGAACAGAGTCGCTGCGTTTGAGGCATTCATGACATTGTGCTGTTTTGCGTTTTCCGCGGAGATGGAGGGTTATACCGTCAGAGCTAATAATTTGTCGACTGCATCGCCATCCGCAAGGTAACTGTATAAGCGTCTTAAGAGACTGCATTGCGTTGCCCATAACTTAAAACAGCTTAGATCCTTGTTCACCAGAAAGTTTCATCCATTTTCTTCCACCCAGGTTGCGGAAGAGCCACTTTTTCATCCGTCGTTGACAACTCCAAGCTGGCAGAACGTGAAGCCTCGTAATTATCACTAACAAACCATTTAGTCATTAAGGCTGGATGGTTTGTATACCACACGCAAAATAACGGCCCTACCCCAGATCAATGTTCGCCTCTGAACACCTCTTTCCTGTGCCATTCCACAAACTGTTCGCCCGGATAATTTTCTTTAACCGGTGGCAACGCAATCGCTTTTCCCGCAAAATCCCAGAACAGTCGCTGTACCACTCTACCACCATTTATCGCGCCGGAAACCACCACACGCATATTTTCATCCAGACCAATCGAACCGCGATCAAACGCTTTATGATGGATTGCGCACAATGCCAGGCCATTAGGTACTTCACAAGGGCCATGGTGCTGCTATCTGATATGAGCGGCTTCCAGAGCAATTGGCGCATTGTCATGGCGCATGTTAAAGCCGCAGATAGCGCACTGATAATTGTAAGCACGTAGAACCATCTGGTGAAACCTCGGATCGCGTTGACGGAGAGAGGTGCAAATATCAAAACCTATCTCGTCAGCTATCTCTTCCTGAATACTGGCCGGGAAATGCGCCTCCAGGAGCTGCTGCGCCAGCGTATCAATTAACCTGTGATTTTTTGCCACCAAAGCAAAATTATCGGCATCAAATCCACCAGCAACATTATGTTCAATGAGTTCACGTCGGGGCGGCTGGCTGCTACCACTGGTTGAACACAGTTCCGCGTTATGTAGTTCCCAGAAGCCATCGCCCTTCAGACGCCAGAACGGCATGTCCGGGCTCTGGTCACGGCGCTGCGGTCCATAACGTTCCAGGAGATCCAACAGGGGCTCGTAGATTTCAGAACCATAGTTAAACAGGCGACCATGACCCTGCCGATAGTGTGAGAGAACGTACAGCAGCAATAATGGCTTATGTGGTGCACGTTGTTCGCCTTTACGCCAGATAGTTATATTTGATATCGCTTGCTTTAGGGTTTTGTCAGAGGTCATTGCGTTGAAGAATCCATGAGCACATATTTGCGATGATGCTCGCAACTATATGTACATTCAAGGCATTATTGCAGACATACTTTTTGCCTGGCGGCTCTGTACCTGGTAGATGGAATTCTGAAAAAAATACAGCGACCAACCAGTCCTAAGCGGTCTGGTTGGTCTTTTAAATTTAAACATCAGCCAAGGAGTAACGGCATTCAACTCACTCGCCATTACCCCGATTGATCTTCGCATAGTCAAACGGCGTAATCGCTCTTTCCCGATTGGCATCCAGAAAATCGCCCCACCACTGCAACATCAGCTTACGCTCATCCAGATATTCCGCTTTATGGATTATACGCGGCCTGCACTGAGTTACGTCCATGTAGCTCATCTGACGTTCAGCCGCTTTATCTCGTGCTGTTCTGGTCTCAATACTTCCATGCCGTTGCAATTACCTCTTAAACCATTCCTTATCATTTTCATGTCTTCGATAAGAAATCTTCATCATTCATGATCGATTTTGTCGATCGATTCGATCGAATTTTCTCTTTTTACCTTGTCTTTTGCATGGTTTTAAAATGGGCAACCTTCTTTATCGGATGGGGTAAGAACCAACGGAGATGATTGAAATGAAAAAGGTTATTGCTGTTTCAACACTTGCAATGGCAGGCATGTTTTCGGCCCAGACTCTGGCTGATGAGAACAAAACTGGCTTTTATGTGACCGGTAAAGCCGGTGTTTCTGTTATGTCACTTTCAGAGCAACGTTTCGTTGATGGTGAAGGGGCATGGGCGGATAAATACAAAGGCAGTGACAAAAGTGATACGGTTTTTGGCGCAGGCCTTGCGGTGGGATACGATTTTTATCAGCACTACAATGTGCCGGTGCGTACTGAAGTGGAGTTTTATGGCCGTGGTAACGCTGAATCAAAATATCGTCTGAGTTATTGGGAAAGTGCCGGTGGTGCCGAGTTTGATGATGCACAGAACAAGCTCAGTGTAAACACGCTGATGCTGAATGCGTATTATGATTTCAGAAACAGCAGTGCATTCACGCCATGGATATCTGCTGGTCTGGGTTATGCACGGGTTCATCATAAAACTTCGTACATATATACCGATAACAGCCCGGCAGGCAGTGAAGTATATTCAACTTCAGCGTCAAAATACGAAAACAACCTGGCATGGAGCCTTGGTGTCGGTGTTAAATACGATGTGACGCAGGATTTCAGCCTTGACCTCAGTTACCGGTATCTGGATGCAGGGGATTCCACTCTGACTTATAAAGATGAGGATGGTGCTAAATATAAATCCTCTGTTGATGTCAGAAGTAACGAGTTTATGTTAGGCGCAACGTATAACTTCTGACAGCCATTTCTACCTGCGCTTTGGGGCACAGTAAAGTGCAGGTATGACAAATTGTCAACAACAGATATCCCGATGATATTCTCCCTCTGGCAACTAATAATTTTAGATGAATGAAATATAAATAGAGTAAAAATATTACTCGCGTTGATTTTTTACAGAGGTGCAGGTGATACGCAGTATGGTTGTTAGTCTGTTAAATGGAAAAGGACTGTTGTTGGGACATGTTGTTTTTTGTTATATCAGCCCTTCCGGAAACAATAAACCGTATTACGAAAGAGGCACCCCGGAAATCTGGTTTAAAGTTTGATTATAATCAAATAAAAATCTGTTGCCGGAGGGCGTAGTTTTGTGGAACTGACAAATAATGTCAGGGGGATTTATATAATTCACTTACACAAGAGTAATACTAAGGTGCAGTGATTTATGGCTGTCTCAACGAGAAATCGCTCAGAGGAGCGTTTGATGGATATCCTTGTTGAATTACAGAATTATGGCGTGGTCAGTCGCCATAATTTGATGAAAAAATACAACATCACTGAGCGAACAGCATATCGTGATCTGAATATGCTTTCTCCCTTTATTGAAGCCTGTGGCGATGGAAAATACCGGCTTATTTCAGCAAGAGCAGGAAACCAGAGCAAAGAATCACTGCACAAATCTCTGGCCAGGTTACTGGATACTGATGCGATTTTTCCTGAACGGGATGAAGGTTTCTGGCAGAAATTAGAAAACAGGGCAACCGAAAAGCATATTCGTGTTCAGTTTCATAACCCTGAGCACACTATCAGGGATGATTTAAGAAAATATCTTGATGTTCTTGAAAAAGCGATCTGCAACAGTAATGTTTTCCAGATTGCATATGCCGGTAAGACCAGAATCGTTCATCCCTATAAATTAACTAATCAGAGAAGTATATGGTATTTGCTGGCTACTGAAGAGAACAAGTTAAAGTCGTTTTCATTAGCTAAAATAAAATGGCTGGATATAAAAAAAGAAAAGTTTGCAAAGAGTGATGAAATACAGTCACTAGTAAGTGAGTCATGTGACCCGTGGGTGAGCGACAAAACATTTGATGTTGTGTTGTTCATTCACAGTAATATCGCCCATTATTTTTTGCGAAGGGACTTACTTCCTTACCAACAATTGCTACACAAACATGACAATGGCATTACGCTGTCATGCAAGGCTGCACATAAAAATCAAATTATCCCATTGATTTTATACTGGCTACCGAATGTTGAAATTATTGAACCAGTATGGCTGAAAGAAGCCGTGTTAACAATGTTAGGAAAATACCTCACCGCTGAGAATGTTTCCTGAAATATTTCAGTTGACTGATGATAAAGCAAACTGTACAGGAGGAAAAGAATGGCGTTACCTTTCATTATTTTGGGTGTGGCTGCCGGCGCTGCGGCATTCGGCGGAAAAAAAGCTTACGATGGATATCAAAAAAAGTCAGAAGCAGAGGATATCTTCGAAAAAGCAAAAGAGCGTTACGAGGAGCATAAAGGAAAATTTGAGCAGGCTGAAGCTCAGACATCATCAAAATTAATAACGCTCGGAAATAAAGAGCTTGAGATTGGTAAAGATTTCAGTGAGTTCGACAGGATTGCTGCTGAGCTTCTGGCGCGTCTGGAAAAAGAGGGCAATAAAGACCTGAAACTGAGTGTCCCGCAACATAACATCAATAAGATTCAGAATCTGGCCATTTCAGCGACAGAATATCTCAGTACGGTCGTTGCTGCCGGAGTTTCCGGGGCTGCTGCGGGTTTTGCTGTGTATAGCGGAGTGATGGCATTTGCTGCGGCTTCCACAGGTACACCCATTGCAGCGCTTTCTGGTGCCGCGGCTTATAACGCGACGATGGCGGCAATTGGTGGGGGCTCACTGGCTGCAGGGGGCATGGGAATGGCTGGTGGCGCAATGGTATTAGGCACCGCAGTGGCTGCACCGTTGATTGCCATTGCGGGCTGGGCTTACGACAGACATGCGACGAAAGCTCTTGAAAATGCCCATCAGTGTGCCAGCAAAGTTGAACGGACAGTTAAGAAAATGAATCTGGCCCGGGAGCATTTTGCAAAAGTTAATCAATACGTTGATGAAATTCTCACTGCACTGAACAGAATGCATGCTGTATTTATTAAACACTATTTTGATCCGCTTAAATCCATGCATTCTGTTATTACAGAACAACAGGATATCAATGTATCAGATGAAATCATTATGCTTATTGACCATGGATATTCACTGGCCGCTATTATGACGGATATTATTACAACGCCACTGTTTAAACCGCGGAAACAGGAAAATGGTGAGGCTGTGATAAAAGATAACGTTATTGAAATGGAAAAGGATGATAATGGAATGAATGTTATTAATAAGGAAGAGCTGGATGATGTACTGGCCAGTTCGGTTGTGAAATTTGATGATTTTTCATCCCGGAGTTAATGATTTACCGGGCGTTAAAGCCTGGCTTTACAAGAAGTGAAATAACATGAATGTGGAAAAATTTGACTGGACAGAAGAGTTACATCAGACCATGGTGAAGAGCCTGGTTACATCATTCGGGCTGGATTTTCTGTTGTTAAATGATCGTAAGGGTGGTGATGTTGACACTATCCATAATGTGCGTAATGGCATTTATGCCACGGAGGCTGAGCGACAGCGGTATGAAGGTCGTGGCGACTATGATTCTCATCATTACCACAGCCATGAGAACTACATTGCGACGAACCGGAAAGGAAAGCGTGCACATCAGGCAGGGACTCTTACTGATGCATATACAGGCGAAGTGTTTGCTTCAGACGATAAAAAAAATCTGGATCATATTATTTCCGCTAAAGAAATTCATGATGATCCGGGGAGAATTCTTGCTGAACGGGATGGTGCAGAACTGGCAAATGACGCTTCAAATCTGGCATTCACTCATGAGGCGCTCAATAAATCAAAGAAAGCAGACTCAATGGATGCGTTTATTTGCACGCTGCAGAAAAACAGAGAAGATACGTTAAGGCAGATAGCAGAGCTTGAATCTCAGGCAACACTGACAGAAAAAGAAAAGAAACGTCTGATAAGTCTGAGAAAAAAAAGCTGATGCAGATACTGAGCGTATGGAAAGGGCTGATAAATATGCCCGGGAAAAATACGAGGCCACGATTAATCAGAGCTATTACCTGAGTAGTAAGTTTGCTACTGCTGTCGCCAGTGCTTCACTTAATTCCGGTTTTCGTATGGGGACGCGACAGATGCTGGGACTTATTCTTGCCGAGATCTGGTTCGAACTGAGGGAACGAATTCCGCATATTATCAGGCAGCAACGGAACTCATTCAGCGCCGGCAAATGCCTGTCCGAAATAACGTCAGCATTACGTGCCTGCCAGGAACGAGTACAGGAAAAATTCAGTTCTTTTTTAATTGCCTTTAAAGATGGTGTCATCGGAGAGATACTGTCAGGTATTACCACAACGCTGTTAAATATATTCCTGACAACGGAAAGAATGATTGTCCGGCTTATCAGGGAAATGTGGAACAATCTCGTTCAGGCCTTTAAAGTCCTGGTATTTAATCCGGAGGGATTATCGCCGGGGCAGTTAGCCAAAGCGGTCACTAAACTGATAGCAGCAGGTGTGGCTGTTGCCGGAGGGGTGATGATAAATGAGGCGATGGCGCAGATCCTTATTTTCCCATTTGGTTCAGAGCTTGCTGCCTTTTGTGGTGCGCTGACGACAGGTATTCTCGGGCTGGTGATGAATTATTATCTCGAATACAGCGAGGTTATGCAGCGGGTATGGGCATTTCTGGACAAATTTAAGGACAAATTCCAGCGGTCACTGGAATACTTTCAGGCAGTCAATGCTGAACTTGATCGCTATCTTGTGGAACTTACTGCACTGGAATTTTCTGTTGATGCTGCCGCGTTAAATCATTTTTCACTTCATCTGGATAGCGTAAACAGTGAGATAGAGCGCGGACTTCTGCTGAGAGAAGAAGTCAGCCGACGAGGGATTGCGTTGCCGTTTGAGTCAGGAAATGTGGCTTCTGTTCGTGACTGGTTAAATAAGCGATGAAATTACACCCTCCATTTCCCTGTAACCAGTGTGGGGCCTGTTGTCGTCATGTCAACAGGGCGGGTGAAACGCAATGTCTGGATCGTGGTGACGGTATTTGCCGTCACTATCAGACTGATTCTCATTTGTGTGCAATTTATGATAAACGCCCACAGATTTGCCGGGTTGAAGACCAGTATTTACTGAATTATCAGTCTCAGTACAGCTGGCAGGAGTTTATTGCATTAAACCAGGCCGCATGCCTTATTCTGAATAAACTGTAATGCCATTAATGGCGGCGTCAGGACAGAAACTGAGAGAACATAAAACAGTAAAATGTCATTCCGTTCAGCAGCCAGCGTTGCTTTCCCCGGCTGCTGTTATTGTAAGGCATTTTCGTTAAGAATGCCGAAGGAGAGGAGCGTGAGATTGCTGTTAAAAGGGCTCGTCGGAATGGCACTGGCCTGGCTTGTTATTGGTTTCGGGATGGAGTTACTTTTTCTCGCCGATCGGGTTCATCCGGCATTAAGAGTAATCGTTGGCCTGGGGATGTTATTCCTGCTGATAATGATTGCGGGCGGTATGTGCCGTTCTCTTCTGTCACGAAAGAAAACATCATGACGATCCTGTTTACGCCGCTACATTTGTGGCGGCGGATGATGTCCGTTTTATGATTATTCAGAAAAATGTATTTACCTGTCACGCCATGTTCAGCGACCAGCATCGGACAGAAATATCACTTTTACTCAATTATTATGAAAATTAATCTTCCGTTCATACACTGGTCACGGATTAGCAATGATAAGCGCCTCGTGTTATCAGTGGTTGTCTTTACCCTTTCTAATATCCTTGTATCCTCAGGAGTGCATCTGATTTACCGGATATTATTCTTTACCCTGGTGATTCTTATTATTAAGGCAATGAAATCGATTACGTTGCGTTTGATTCTTGCCTTCCCGTTCACATTACTGACCGCTGCAGATATCAGTATCAGCCTGTATTCATGGTGTACATTTGGCACAACATTTAATGATGGTTTTGCAATCAGTATCCTTCAGACAGATCCTGATGAAGTAATAAAAATGTTCAGGATGTATGTCATTTATGTTATCGCATTTATTATCCTCTTTTTATTGTTCTTCTGTTCAGCAATAAATAAAACGTCCTCATTGCCATCGGAAAAGGTCACGGTAATTACATTTTTATTGTTAATTACAGTAACGTTATATTCTTCCTTCCAGTTTGCATTGAAGAAACAGTATCAAATAAATGAAGTTGATCCTTACATAGTCGCTTCCCGGTTTGCCACATATACCCCTTTCTTTAATCTGAACTATTTTGCACTGGCCGCAAAGGAGCATCAGAGATTAATGACGATTGCTGATACCATACCTCACTACGATCTGGTGATTACGGATAACAACACTGACGTATTTGTTCTGGTGATTGGTGAATCTGCAAGGACTGATAACATGTCCATTTACGGGTATTCGCGCCCAACCACTCCAGAGCTTCAGAAACAGAAATCACGACTGAAACTGTTCACTCAGGCAATCAGCGGGGCACCTTATACCGCCCTTGCGGTACCGCTGGCATTATCTGCTGATACCGTGCTGCATCATGATGTTCGCCATTACCCCGATAATATTATCAACATGGCGAATCAGGCGGGGTTCGATACCTGGTGGCTCAGTGCGCAGTCAGCTTTCCGACAGAACGGAACGGCTGTGGCCAGTATCGCCATGCGGGCCAGAAACAGAATTTATGTCAGAGGCTATGATGAGTTACTGCTCCCACACCTGGCTGAAGCACTGAACAGTAATCCGGGGAGCAGGAAACTGATTGTTCTGCATCTGACAGGCAGCCATGAGCCAGTCTGCAGTAACTGGCCCAGAGATAAAGCCGTGTTTAAACCGCTGGATACAGAAGAAGTCTGTTACGATAATTCCATTCATTATACCGACAGTTTGTTGGGACAGGTTTTCGCCATGCTGGAAACGCGTCGGGCATCCGTCATGTATTTTTCAGATCATGGCCTGGAGTATGACCCGACAAAAGAGCATGCCTATTTTCATGGCGGAATAAAACCCAGCCAGCAGGCTTATCATGTTCCGATGTGTATCTGGTACAGCCCGGCTCTGGGAGAGCATGTCGATCGCCAGACGGTGAACAGCGTTTTTTCTACTGCGTATAATGATTATCTGATTAATGCATGGATGGGCGTAACCAGACCAGCTCAACCGAAAACGCCGGAGGAGGTGATTACCCGTTGGCAGGGGAAATCAGATGTTTTTGATGCAAACCATAACGTGTTTGACTATAACGTATTACGAAAGAACTTTAATAAGCCCCTGGAATAATTCGTTAAAGTAATCTACTACGCTATTTTTTCAAAGGAAACTTTCAGAAAATGCCCCCAGGGCGATAACCTGGGGAAGGGGGGACTGTGTTATTACAGGTGGATAAATTATTGCTTGTTTGAAAAATACACTAATGCAATATCTACTGATGCTGGATGCTTGTGTGTTTCATTCCTGCCGCTGAAAACGGCAATATCCAGGGCCAGACATATTCACCGTTAATATTTCTGCATTTCTGTACAATTTCCTCAGAAAGTGTCTCATCAATTCTTTCCCACAACAGCTTCTGCTGTCTTAAAATGCTTTCGCATATTTCGAAATCATCTTCCTGCATCAGCATTTCGGCGCATTTAATGATTTCTGCCCGTTCATGCAGCACAGAGGAATGGTTATAGAGCCAGTTTACAAACAGCAATGCTTCCGGATATTGTCCCCATAATGGTGAGTATGTTGCATAATAATCTTCGGCAGTATCCGGCCCGGCAGAATAGTTATGCCATACAGCAAGAGGAAATGGATGCAGATTTCCGCACAGAATTTCCGCGATGTAAGTATTTGCCGCAAATCCGCGACGAAATGCAGTTGCAGCTTTTACCAGTTCCCCATTAAGAAAATGCAGAAGACCAAGTTCATACCAGTAAGGTGAAAATTCATCAGCATGTTTTTTCAGTACACTGAAGGCTCGCTCATGATCACCTGTTCGTAACAGCTCTGAACCCAACAACCAGCGGGCACCCTGATTATCTTCAGGATTGTATGCCAGTATTTTATCAGTGAGCATAACCGCATCCTGATGACGCTGTAAGTGCACATTTGCGAGAATTGCTGCATAAAGCGCGCGCAAATAAGGCCGGTTTTCGGGATGCATCCAGATGATTTCACCACTGAAACTTTCCGGGATGAGACGATTACCTGCCGCCAGTCCTTTAAGCGCGGCGTTCAGGGCCTTACGCGGGGCATTCTGCTCCAGAAATGCATATGCCAGATGAGCGTGTATATCAATAAAGTCAGGCTCCCGTTGAGCAAGGCGTCTGAGTTTGTTGATGTAACTCGTCTCGCTGATTTCATCAGTGTCGTATGCATCGAGCACTTCTTCAAACTCCCCAAGTAATGGGCCAAACCAGGTATCCGGAAATACGAAACGCCCCTGGTTATCGTTCACTTCAAAGCGTAATCTGTCGTTCATTTTCTGAGCCTGTAAAACGGATGGGGACATAATCTGAAAAGCATAAAAGTCGTGATGTTGTGTATCAAGTCCTGTTTTTGTCCGGGATGAATGTTGTTTACAATATCATCGGCAGTGGTTTTACATGAGAATGAAAATTTATCTTTATCTGCATTCCGGTGTATTGTGAATTGTCGGCTGAAACGGCATATTAATCGATTTTTTTAGGGGAATGGTGCTGAAATAACGACATGATGATGATTTATATTACAGGTATCAAAATTGTTAGCGGTCCATAACGGTGTGATGTTTTGAGATTGTTTACAGATGCAATATTAAATATTTTGTCAAAAAACAAAAAATATCTAAAAATAAAGCATGAAAACAAAATTCCTCCGGACCTGGAGGCCGGAGGAGAACTTGTGGATTGAGAGAAAATATCAGAACAAGTGTTCTTAACCCTGACTTTCTTGCCTGGAAAGCGAATCAATGTAATCTGCGTACCATTGCATCATTTCACGGCGACCATCGAGATACTGGGCATGATTATAGGTACCCCTGATGGCGTTTTTATCCACATGAGCTAACTGCATTTCAATCCAGGCAGAATTAAAGCCCTGTTCGTGCAGAATGGTACTCATGGTGTGACGAAAACCATGACCGGTTGCCCTGCCATCGTAACCGATACGTTTGAGCACCATATTGATGCTGGCTTCGCTCATTGGCTTGTTGATATCACAACGTCCCGGGAAAACCAGCCGGTATTGTCCGGAGAAAGTTTTGAGCTGCAGCAGAATGTCAGTGGCCTGTCGTGACAGTGGTACGACATGTTTACGTCGCATTTTCATGCGGCTTTCAGGGATTGTCCACAGGGCATTATCAAAATCAATTTCTGACCATTCAGCGGACCGTAGTTCAATCGTTCTGAGGCCTGTCAGAAGCAGCAGATTTGTCGCCATGCGGGTAACAGGACTGCCATGATACTCAGCGAGCTTCCGGAGAAAAACAGGGAGCTCATCTGCTCTCAGGTGGGGGAAATGTGCAGCTTTTGGCGCCGCCAGCGTACTGGTCAGTTCAGATGCCGGATTGACAGTGGCTCGTCCGGTGGCGATGGCATAACGAAAAATCTGATTACAGTATTGACGCACCTTACGAAGTTTTTCCAGCGAGCCACGTTTTTCTATGCGGCGCAGAATTTCCAGCATTTCCAGCGGGAGGATATCAGTAACGCTTCGTTTGCCCAGATACGGGAAAATATCTTTATCCAGAGCCTCCAGTACGCTTCTGGCGTAACTTTCAGACCATGACAAAGATTTATGCTGGTGCCATTCCGTAGCGAGGGCATGGAACGTATTGGTGGCAGAGATTTTCTGAGTGAGTTTTTCCTTTCGTTTCTTTTCGCCCGGGTCACCACCTTCGGAGATAATTTTTCGGGCATCGTCGCGTTTGATTCTGGCTTCAGCAAGGGAGACGTCGGGATAGACGCCGAGGGCCAGTTTTTTCTCTTTTCCTGCTATCCGGTATTTAAGCCGCCAGTAGCGGGCACCCGTGGTTTTTACCAGCAGATATAAACCACGTTCGTCAGAGAGTTTATAGTCTTTTTCTTTAGGTCTGGCTGTTTCGACCTGTCTGGCTGTAAGTGCCATATGGGGGCTCCTGAAACTGACTGAACACAATGAGCCCCCACCGGTGCCCCCAATGAACGCTTGATTGAGAGAGAGTTCAGTAGAGTTCGGTGGAGTTCAGGATGTTCAGATTGCTTGTAACGATGTGATTATACTTGAGTTTCGTGGAGTTCGGGAGATGAATCTGGAAGTGAAAGTGGTGCCCGGACTCGGAATCGAACCAAGGACACGGGGATTTTCAATCCCCTGCTCTACCGACTGAGCTATCCGGGCAACGGGGCGCATTAAACCGTAATCTGCACATCTCGTCAACCTAATTTCAGTAAAAGCGATTCAACTGCTTAAGATTGCGGCAAATCGCTTCTTTTCTGTGTTTCTGTCAGGTCAATGCACCACCCTGGCGGCAGCGGGCGAAGCGCAGGATATCTTCCGCCAGCCGATGTGCAGTGTCGACATCCGCCTGGCTACGATTCACCAGCATTCGGCTTAAACAGCCTTCCAGCACCAGTTCCATCTGCTTTGCTACCATCGCCGGATCGTCAACTTCCAGTGTGGTTAACAGTTCGTGGGTGAAATCGTAGGCCGCGCTTTTTTGCTGATCGGCCAGTTGATGAATAGGGTGGCCAGGATCGGGATAAAACGTACAGGCAGCGATAAATAGACAGCCCGGATAGCGGTTGTTTTTAACGCACTCCGATAACGCCTGATAACGTGCCAGCAGCTTTTGTTCGGCGGTTTGCGTTTCGTCCAGCATCAGCTGACGACGCCAGACATCTATCTGTTGGCTAAGATAACGCAGCGCATCGTAGAGGATTGCCTCTTTGTCTGGCCAGAAGCGGCGTAGCTCGTCCAGTGGATAATCCACACGTTCAGCAACCATCTCCAGCGTGGTGTTGGCAATCCCTTGTAATTCTAATAATTTCAGGGCTTCTCCCAGTACATCTTCACGTTGCACGCTATTTTCCTCCGTCTTTCCCACTGCAAGTGTCGTTCACGGTTGGCGATCGCGCAAATGTGCGCTGAAGGTTTCAGCATCCATAAAGCCCGTGACGCGTGCTTGTGGATGCTCCTGGCCTTGTCCGTCAAAAAAGAGAATTGTCGGTAGGCCAAGGACATTAAGATGCTTTAACAGCGCCACATCTTGTGCGTCGTTGGCCGTGACGTTGGCCTGAAGTAAGACCGTGTCTGCTAACGCTTTTTGCACCTGCGGGTCGCTGAAGGTGTATTTCTCAAACTCTTTACAGGCGACGCACCAGTCGGCATAAAGATCTAACATCACCGGTTTGCCTTTGGCTTCAACGAGCGCCTGATTTAACTCATCTACCGTTTTGATTTGTGTAAAGTTGAGATGCGTCTGAGTTTGCGCGGTATGCGTCGCACCAAATGCCCAATCCTGAAGTGGGCGCACGCTAACCAATGCCGCTGCCAGCAGAATAATTTGCACAATACGCATCCAGCCGCGTTTAGCCTGTAGGCTGGTGATAAAGGCCCAGCCAAAGAATGCGACACCCAGCGCCGACCACAAGCGTAATCCCCATACATCACCAATCACTCGCTCCAGCAGGAAGACCGGCAGTGCGAGGATCACAAAACCAAACGCGGTTTTGACTTGTTCCATCCACGGGCCGCTTTTCGGCAGCAAGCGGTTACCAAAGACGGTAATTAGCATCAGCGGCAGGCCCATGCCCAACGCATAGAGATAAAGCGTGCCGCCGCCCAGCCACATGTTCCCGCTTTGGGCGATATACAGCAGAATCGCGCTAAGCGGTGCGGTGGTGCATGGTGAACAGATCAGTCCGGCAATCGCCCCCATAACAAACACACCGCCAGGTGAGCCGCCCTGTTGGCGATTGCTCATCAACGTGAGACGTGTTTGCAGCGAAGAGGGGAGTTGCAGGGTAAACAAGCCAAACATTGACATCGCCAGCAAGGTAAAGACGATGGCGAGGCCAATGAGCACGTATGGGTGCTGTAGCGCCGCCTGGAACTGTAACCCTGCGGCGGCAACCACCAGACCCAGCGCCGTGTAGGTCAGCGCCATCCCCTGCACATAAATAAAGGTCAGCAACAATGCTCTGGCAGTGGAGAGCCGCTGTTTACCACCCAGCACGATGCCAGAAATCAGTGGGTACATTGGCAGCACGCATGGCGTAAAGGCGATACCAATACCGATCAACAACGCCCAGAGCGCGGAAAAGGGCAATTGCGCGGTGGGCTGCTCTTGCTGCGGAACAGACACAGGCTGTGGCGCTGCGTTGTTGGCGACCACTTCGCTTAACGGAACGGTTTTGGTTTCTGGCGGATAACAGAAACCGGCATCAGCACAGCCCTGGTAGGTGACAGTTAACGTCGCTCCCGCACTCGCCTGGTTGATGGTGACGGGAAGCGTCAGCCGATCGCGGTAAATCTCGCTTTTGCCGTAAAACTCATCTTCATGCCAGACGCCTTGCGGCAGCTGCACGTCGGCAATTTTCGCGTGTTCCGGCGTAATGCGGATCTGTTTACGGTAGAGGTAGTAACCGTCTTTGATCTGCCAGGTCAGATTAAGGTCATGTTGGTTTTGCTGAAAATCAAAAGCAAAGGCTTGATCCGCGGGGACAAATTGTGAACGTCCCGGCGCGTCGAATAATCCGGCAAAAACGGAAGTGCTGCAAAGTAGCAGGATCAGCGTAAAGATGCGTTGAGCCATGAGAGGTAATCTGTGTCTCCGTGTGTAACAGGTAAAACCAGAAGTTCCGGGGTTTGATATGGATGATGAGACTTCAGGCATTCCAGCAGTGCCTGCTGGTGAGATACGGTAGTTTTTAAAATCATCTGCACTTCGTATTCTTGCTCCAGCTTACCTTCCCAGTAATAGAGAGAGGTAGCGCCGGGGATCAAGGTCGCGCAGGCCGCCAGTTTTTCCGCCAGCACTTTGGCGGCTAAATCCTGGGCTGTCGCTTCATCTGGTGCCGTACATAGCACCACGACAGACGCGGTATTCGAACTTTTTTCATCAAGCATAAACACCTCGCAAGAACAGATGGAACCGCAAGAGAGAGGTCACTATACAACGGACGGGGGAAGGATGTTAGTCGGCGGGAAAGAAAGCGGGGCGTGAACGCCCCGCGATTGATCATTACAGCATGAAGCTACCCAGCACGAAGCCGAAGCAAACGGCCAGGGCAACACCCAGAGTACCCGGGATGAAGAACGGATGGTTGAAGACGAATTTACCGATACGGGTAGTACCCGTGTCATCCATCTGTACCGCAGCAACCAGCGTCGGGTAGGTCGGCAGAATGAACAGACCAGACACCGCAGCGAAAGAAGCAACAGCGGTCAGCGGTGAAACGTTCAGTGCCAGAGCCATCGGCATCAGTGCTTTTGCGGTTGCAGCCTGAGAGTACAGCAGAGCAGAAGCAAAGAAGAAGATGACGGCCAGCAGCCACGGATGACCCTGAATCACTTCACCAGCGGTATCTTTGATCCAGTCGATGTTGTTGGAAACGAAAGTATCGCCCAGCCACGCAACACCCAGGATACAAATACAGGCGCTCATACCTGCTTTGAAGGTGCTGGAGTTGAGGATGTTGTCGGTATCGACTTTACAGATAACGGTGGTCAGAGTTGCAACGCTGAGCATGATGATCAGGATTGCGTTGGTGGTGTTCATCAGCGGTTTTTCAACCAGACCCATGCTTGGGCTGTTGATGATTGCATAGATAACCACGCCAACTACGCCCAGCAGGAACAGCCAGACGGACGTTTTTGCACCGGATTTGATTTCAATCTGCTTTTCACCGCGCAGTTCAACCAGGCCCTCTTCCAGACGCTTGCGATAAATCGGATCGTCAGAGAGTTTGGAGTTGAACAGCATAGTGACCAGGAAGGACATCACCAGAACCGCCAGCAGGGTGGACGGGATGACCACGGAGAGCAGATGGAGGTAACTGATGCCATGACCTTCCATCACGGAAGACATGTAAACCACTGCCGCTGAGATTGGCGATGCGGTGATCGCAATCTGCGCGGATACCACTGCAGTAGACAGCGGACGGCAAGGTTTAACGCCTTGTTCCTTCGCAACTTCAGCGATAACTGGCAGTGTCGCCAGAGAGATGTTGCCAGTACCAGCAAAGATAGTCAGGAAATAGGTCACGATCGGTGCGAGGATCGTGATGTATTTCGGGTTACGGCGCAGCAGCTTTTCTGTCTGATGAACCAGATAGTCCAGACCGCCAGCAACCTGCATGGCAGAAATAGCGGCGATAACCGCCATGATAATGGAGATGACATCGAACGGGATGTTACCGGGTTTAACGCCAATAGCGGCAAGAACCAGCACCCCCAATCCGCCTGCAAAACCAATACCTATTCCCCCCAATCTGGCGCCCAAGAAGATCGCCAGCAAAACTATGATGAGTTCTACAACTAGCATATTAGCCTTCCTTGTTTTTTAACAAGTTGATATTAGATTGTTATTTTTAAGTTACTGCTCACAAGAAAAAAGGCACGTCATCTGACGTGCCTTTTTTATTTGTACTACCCTGTACGATTACTGTTCGCTTTCATCAGTATAGCGTTTTGCTTTGTAAGCCGGGTGCATCAGATTCTGTACGGAGAAAATATCGTCAAGTTCCGCTTCAGTCAACAGACCGCGTTCCAGAACGACTTCACGTACACTCTTACCGGTTTCGGCACAGATTTTACCCACGATGTCACCGTTGTGGTGACCGATGAACGGGTTCAGGTAAGTAACGATACCGATAGAGTTGTAAACGTAACCTTCGCACACTTCTTTGTTAGCAGTGATGCCGTTAATGCATTTTTCCAGCAGGTTGTAGCAAGCGTTGGTCAGAATGTGAACGGATTCGAACATAGCCTGGCCAATGACCGGCTCCATAACGTTCAACTGCAGCTGACCTGCTTCTGCTGCCATGGTAACAGTGGTGTCGTTACCGATGACTTTGAAGCATACCTGGTTAACCACTTCCGGAACAACCGGGTTTACTTTAGCTGGCATGATGGAAGAGCCCGCCTGCAGTTCCGGCAGGTTGATCTCGTTCAGGCCGGCACGTGGGCCAGAAGAGAGCAAGCGCAGGTCGTTACAGATTTTGGACATCTTCACAGCCAGGCGTTTCAGCGCGCCGTGAACCATAACATAAGCGCCGCAGTCAGAGGTCGCTTCGATCAGGTCTTCAGCCGGTACGCATGGGAAGCCAGTGACTTCAGCCAGTTTTTTCACTGCCAGCGGAGAGTACTCTTTCGGCGTGTTCAGACCAGTACCGATTGCTGTTGCGCCAAGGTTAACTTCCAGCAGCAGTTCAGCGGTACGTTGGATGTTTTTCACTTCTTCTTTCAGCAGGATGCTGAAAGCGCGGAATTCCTGACCGAGGGTCATCGGTACTGCGTCCTGCAGCTGGGTACGACCCATTTTCAGGATGTCCTGGAATTCGACAGCTTTACGTTCAAAGCCTTCACGCAGTTGGTTAATCGCATCTACCAGCTTAATCAGGGAAGAGTAAACTGCGATACGGAAACCGGTCGGGTAGGCGTCGTTAGTGGACTGACATTTGTTAACATGGTCGTTCGGGTTCAGGTACTGATATTCACCTTTCTGGTGACCCATCAGTTCCAGACCGATATTGGCCAGCACTTCGTTGGTGTTCATGTTTACGGAAGTACCTGCGCCGCCCTGGTAGACGTCTACCGGGAACTGATCCATGCATTTTCCGTTGTTCAGGACTTCATCACATGCGGCAATGATGGCATTCGCTACACTTTTAGGAATGGTTTGCAGCTCTTTGTTTGCCATAGCTGCGGCTTTTTTAACCATTACCATACCGCGAACAAATTCAGGAATATCACTGATTTTGTTGTTGCTGATATAGAAGTTTTCAATCGCTCTCAGAGTGTGAACACCATAGTAGGCATCAGCTGGAACTTCCCTGGTACCCAACAGATCTTCTTCGATACGAATGTTGTTTGACATGTGAACCTTCTTTTTCAAGCTGCCAATGATTTGCTTTAAACACACAGAATATATGTGGTTTCGAATGTTTTTCGACCGACGATTATCCCCTGCATCGACCGAATACCCGAGATCATATGCTGCTTGAGGATTTCTACCGTAATCTGGATCACTTTAAGTATCGGTTTTTACCCCTTAATTATTAATTTGTGAAATAGATCACCGCTTTGGGATTACTACCAAAAATAGTTGCGCAAACATCTTGAAATTTTGCTAATGACCACAATATAAGCTGAATGCGATTCGCAACCCATTCAGGTAGCCGGGTTTTACCGGCTGCTATTACAGGAGAAACCTTTGCGCTGGTTACCTTTTATTGCCATTTTCCTTTATGTCTATATTGAGATTTCAATCTTTATTCAGGTTGCCCATGTATTGGGGGTATTGCTGACCCTCGTGCTGGTTATATTCACGTCAGTTATCGGGATGTCACTGGTACGTAACCAGGGCTTTAAGAATTTCGTGCTGATGCAGCAAAAAATGGCGGCGGGTGAAAACCCAGCGGCGGAGATGATTAAAAGTGTTTCGCTGATCATTGCCGGTTTGCTGCTTTTATTACCGGGCTTTTTCACCGACTTCCTCGGTCTTCTGCTTTTATTACCGCCGGTGCAAAAGCATCTGACAGTGAAGTTGATGCCGCATTTGCGCTTTTCTCGTATGCCAGGCGGCGGTTTTAGCGCCGGGACCGGTGGCGGTAATACTTTTGATGGTGAGTACCAGCGAAAGGATGATGAGCGCGACCGCCTTGATCATAAAGACGATCGCCAGGATTAATGTCGAAACGCCGGATTATGTGGTTATGCCATTTTCCGGCGTTTTTCGTTTTGGCAGAAACAGCCATAACCCCGCCAGCATGATCAGCGCATAGAGACTTTTCCAGCCGACCATTGCCAGTAACAGAACGCATAACAGCCCGCCAACCACCGCCAGTAGTCGATAACGTCCTTGCAATAATTTACAGCCTGCCAGCATGCATAACAGATAAATCATAATAAAGATGCCATTGGCATAAATAATAAGAGCGTCCAGATTGATCTCTAAAGCATGAATCACCAAAGTGCTCACCACACAGCAGCCGAGCACCGCATTGAGGGCATTATTCGGGATATGGCGAGAAGAGAGGCGTGCCAGGTAGTGGTCAGGATTATGTTGCGCCTGCGACCAGACCAGGCGGGCGAAGCTCTGTATATAAATGTTGAGACTGGCAAAGCAGGCCAGATAGCCAATCACGCAGGCAATCCATAACGCTCCTACACCGAACAACTGCACTACAATTTTTGGAAGCGATGCTGCCGCCGCCATTTTTTCACCATAGGCGTCGAAGTGTAAGACGACTACCGTACAGCCCCAGTAGACTAATCCTGCCAGCAGCAGACCAATCATCAAAGCACGAGGAAAATCACGCTCTGGATTTTTAAATTCCGAGGCGAGATGGGCAAATGCCTCCAGACCGACAAAACACCAGAACATCACTGATAACGCAGCAAATAACCCGGTAAGTTCGATATTACCAGGTGCCGGAAAGGAGATATTCGCAGGTTTGATATCGCCCGCCCACCAGATAGCGACAATCAGCGCGACGATAAGTCCGGCAATAACGGTTTGTAGATTAGCACTGGAACTGGCACCGCGAGTACAGATATACCACACCAGCGCCAGCGTACCGAGTTCTGCCAACAACAGTTGCCAGCTATGCCAGCCAAACATCGCCTGGCCGAACCCGGCGGCAATTTGTAGTGCGGCAGGCAAACCCACGGGAATGACCGATAAAAACAGCCAGCCGGTGACTCGCTCAAGCCGCGAACCAAACGCCATACCGACGAAGTGCGCGACGCCGCCTGCGCTGGGATAGTGGCGACCCAGAATCGCAAACACAATCGCAATCGGGAACACTAAGATAATCAAAACGGGCCACGCCCACAGGCTGTTATTGCCCGCTACCAGCGCAGCTAACGCAGGAACGGCAAACACGCCAGTGCCTAATAATGACGTCGATAGCAGGCCAATGCCCTGGGCCAGCCCCAGTTCTTGTTTGAGTCCACTCATGGGTTGATGTCCGATTGCGCCCAAATTTTGGGCAACTGCGTAGATTTTCGATGGTAGCACAATCAGATTCGCTTATGACGGCGATGAAGAAATTGCGATGAAATGTGAGGTGAATCAGGGTTTTCACCCGATTTTGTGCTGATCAGAATTTTTTTTCTTTTTCCCCCTTGAAGGGGCGAAGCCTCATCCCCATTTCTCTGGTCACCAGCCGGGAAACCACGTAAGCTCCGGCGTCACCCATAACAGATACGGACTTTCTCAAAGGAGAGTTATCAATGAATATTCGTCCATTGCATGATCGCGTGATCGTCAAGCGTAAAGAAGTTGAAACTAAATCTGCTGGCGGCATCGTTCTGACCGGCTCTGCAGCGGCTAAATCCACCCGCGGCGAAGTGCTGGCTGTCGGCAATGGCCGTATCCTTGAAAATGGCGAAGTGAAGCCGCTGGATGTGAAAGTTGGCGACATCGTTATTTTCAACGATGGCTACGGTGTGAAATCTGAGAAGATCGACAATGAAGAAGTGTTGATCATGTCCGAAAGCGACATTCTGGCAATTGTTGAAGCGTAATCCTCGCACGACACTGAACATACGAATTTAAGGAATAAAGATAATGGCAGCTAAAGACGTAAAATTCGGTAACGACGCTCGTGTGAAAATGCTGCGCGGCGTAAACGTACTGGCAGATGCAGTGAAAGTTACCCTCGGTCCGAAAGGCCGTAACGTAGTTCTGGATAAATCTTTCGGTGCACCGACCATCACCAAAGATGGTGTTTCCGTTGCTCGTGAAATCGAACTGGAAGACAAGTTCGAAAACATGGGTGCGCAGATGGTGAAAGAAGTTGCCTCTAAAGCGAACGACGCTGCAGGCGACGGTACCACCACTGCAACTGTACTGGCTCAGGCTATCATCACTGAGGGTCTGAAAGCTGTTGCTGCGGGCATGAACCCGATGGACCTGAAACGTGGTATCGACAAAGCCGTTACCGCTGCAGTTGAAGAACTGAAAGCGCTGTCCGTACCGTGCTCTGACTCTAAAGCGATTGCTCAGGTTGGTACCATCTCCGCTAACTCCGACGAAACCGTAGGTAAACTGATCGCTGAAGCGATGGACAAAGTCGGTAAAGAAGGCGTTATCACCGTTGAAGACGGTACCGGTCTGCAGGACGAACTGGACGTGGTTGAAGGTATGCAGTTCGACCGTGGCTACCTGTCTCCTTACTTCATCAACAAGCCGGAAACTGGCGCAGTAGAACTGGAAAGCCCGTTCATCCTGCTGGCTGACAAGAAAATCTCCAACATCCGCGAAATGCTGCCGGTTCTGGAAGCCGTTGCCAAAGCAGGCAAACCGCTGCTGATCATCGCTGAAGATGTAGAAGGCGAAGCGCTGGCAACTCTGGTTGTTAACACCATGCGTGGCATCGTGAAAGTTGCTGCAGTTAAAGCTCCGGGCTTCGGCGATCGTCGTAAAGCTATGCTGCAGGATATCGCAACCCTGACTGGCGGTACCGTGATCTCTGAAGAGATCGGTATGGAACTGGAAAAAGCAACCCTGGAAGACCTGGGTCAGGCTAAACGTGTTGTGATCAACAAAGACACCACCACTATCATCGATGGCGTGGGTGAAGAAGCTGCAATCCAGGGCCGTGTTGCTCAGATCCGTCAGCAGATTGAAGAAGCAACTTCTGACTACGACCGTGAAAAACTGCAGGAACGCGTAGCGAAACTGGCAGGCGGCGTTGCAGTTATCAAAGTAGGTGCTGCTACCGAAGTTGAAATGAAAGAGAAAAAAGCACGCGTTGAAGACGCCCTGCACGCGACCCGTGCTGCGGTAGAAGAGGGCGTGGTTGCTGGTGGTGGTGTTGCGCTGATCCGCGTAGCGTCTAAACTGGCTGACCTGCGTGGTCAGAACGAAGACCAGAACGTGGGTATCAAAGTTGCACTGCGTGCAATGGAAGCTCCGCTGCGTCAGATCGTCCTGAACTGCGGCGAAGAACCGTCTGTTGTTGCTAACACCGTTAAAGGCGGCGACGGCAACTACGGTTACAACGCAGCAACCGAAGAATACGGCAACATGATCGACATGGGTATCCTGGACCCAACCAAAGTAACCCGTTCTGCTCTGCAGTACGCGGCTTCTGTGGCTGGCCTGATGATCACCACCGAGTGCATGGTTACCGACCTGCCGAAAAATGATGCAGCTGACTTAGGCGCTGCTGGCGGTATGGGCGGCATGGGTGGCATGGGCGGCATGATGTAATTGCCCTGCACCTCGCAGAAATAAACAAACCCCCGGGCAGAAATGTCTGGGGGTTTTTCTTTTGGTCATCTTTCTAGTATAAGATTCAGACACGGACGACGCGAGTGGCGTCCAGCTCATTGATTATGGGGAATAACATGCACGTAAAATACTTAGCAGGGATTGTCGGTGCCGCGCTACTGATGGCGGGTTGTAGCTCCAGCAACGAATTGAGTGCTGCCGGTCAGAGTGTACGCATTGTGGACGAGCAGCCAGGCGCAGAGTGCCAGCTGATTGGTACTGCGACAGGTAAGCAAAGCAACTGGCTTTCCGGGCAACACGGAGAAGAGGGCGGTTCTATGCGCGGCGCAGCAAACGATCTGCGCAACCAGGCGGCTGCAATGGGCGGTAACGTGATTTATGGCATCAGCAGCCCGTCGCAGGGAATGTTGTCCAGTTTTGTCCCGACGGATAGCCAGATTATCGGTCAGGTTTATAAGTGCCCGAACTGATGTGATGGTGACAAACGTATAATTGCCAGAGGCGCTTCGCTTATCAGGCCTACATAAGGCATTGCAACTGATTGAATGCTTGAGAATTTGTAGGCCGGATAAGGCGTTTACGCCGCATCCGGCATGACCAACGATCACGTTATCAGTCATTTCAGGCTGGATGGCTCCAGCCTCGCATTAGCAAAGATGAGATTATTTCGCCTGTGGTGCAGTTTTGCTGGTGGATTGAACACGTAAGTGATGCAGCGCGCGTAAGCATTGATCCTGGGTTAGCGGTTGGGCGTTATTCGCCGCTACGGTGCGAACATAGACCTGACATGGCACACCCGCGAGTTTTTTCAGTCGTGGGCTGAAATCAAGCATTCGGCGAGTGATCGCCTCTATTTCTTTACCCGGCGTTGCTTCACGCGTTTTCACCACTGCGCCGCTAAATTGTTCTTTGCCACTTTCATCTTTAAAGCGGTAAAGCACCGCCAGATAATGGTCGAACAAGTTATGTTTCCATTCCGGTTGGGAATAGGTGTCATATTCCAGATTGCCATTTTCCTGGCAGTCAACGTCATATAACGGCAGGAAATCTAACAGTGAGGTAATACGTAATGCCAGTTCACGCATTTCCGCATTATTAATTGCATGAATGATTGCTCGCGCCAGCATTTCAATCTGCAACTCATTGACGACTAACTCACATTTGCTACCGTCATGTAGCGTTAATACGAAGGTAAGATTTTCGCCTTGATTATCGGTAAGTTCCAGCGTGTTAACCCGACGATTAATATCGGCATTTTTAAGCTCATCAACCAGAATTTCTGGGATGTTTTCTGCCATTTTCTTAATGACTTTATCGCGAGCTTGCTCATACTGAAGGCGTGCAGCAGCATCCAGTTTATGCTTTTGATGCAGACGACTTTCCAGCGCAATCAGCAGGTCGCGCAGTTCCATGACAGACATAAAGAACAACGATTCTTTATTGCGAGGTTCTTTAATTTTCAGCGCCAGTGCAATGAAATTATTACTCTTGCGAATAACACCGGTATTAACACCCTTGATGCTTATGGCCATGTAGGTTCTCCCTAACCATTTCTCAATTAAATAATTAATTTTAATTTATAAGCCAGATAAATGGGCTTGGTAGTAATAGTTGTTAAAATAACATAAATAGCCGTGCTCACTCTATATAAACAGAAAAGAAAGGTTAATTATTGGTGTTAGGGAAGGTGCGAATAAGCGGGGAAATACTTCTCGGCTGACTCAGTCATTTCA
>JAERMT010000269.1_pt1 | contig 32072 bp, 25 predicted proteins | sample 9267081 | NCBI WGS metagenome assembly JAERMT01 (sample SAMN17071939, study PRJNA684904) | human gut metagenome | isolation source: diarrhea sample from child under the age of five | host: Homo sapiens | place: South Africa: Mafikeng, Mafikeng Provincial Hospital | collected 2019-09
ACCAAATGGTGAGATCATTATGGATTATTCCATTCATGATGCTCTGGAGGCAGGGTTTAATAAAGTTGTATTTATCATTCGTAAAGATCTGGAAGAGGAGTTCCGCCGTGTAATCGGGGAGAGGATCGAAAAGATCACGGAGGTAGAATATGCATTTCAGGCGTTGGAAGATCTTCCGGCTGGATTTGAGAAACCGGCAGACCGTACCAAACCGTGGGGAACCGGTCAGGCTGTACTTGCAGCAAAAGCTGTTCTGAATGAGCCTTTTATGGTAATTAATGCGGATGATTATTATGGTAAGGAAGCCTATGTGAAAGTCCATGATTATCTGATCCAGGAACAGCCGGACGATGGAATTCTCCATATCTGTATGGCTGGTTTCCGTCTTGGAAATACTCTGAGTGACAACGGAAGTGTTACCAGAGGCGTATGCCATATTGAAGAGGGCGCGCTGACAGGTGTTACGGAGACACACAACATTTTTAAGACAGCAGACGGTGCGGAAGCACGTAATGATGATAAAGTCGAGAAACTGGATGTGAAGAACCTTGTTTCCATGAATATGTGGGGGCTGACACCGGTGTTTATGGATACACTGGAAAAGGGATTTGTAGATTTTCTTTCTGAGATCAAAGAAGGGGATATTAAGAAAGAGTATCTTCTTCCGGAGATGATTGACTGTCTGATCAAAGAAGGCAAAGCAAAAGTAGATGTTCTTGAGACAAAAGATACCTGGTTTGGTGTAACATATCAGGAAGATAAAGCGGCTGTTACAGAGGCATTTGCGAATCTTGTAAAATCAGGAGTATATCCTTCAAATCTTTATAAATAATCAATGCGATCAATCATGTGCAGAAGGGTGCACAGTAAGGAGTTAAAAATGGGTAAATATTTTGGAACAGATGGTTTTCGTGGAGAAGCAAACATTCAGCTGACAGTAGATCATGCATTTAAAGTGGGCAGATATGTGGGATGGTATTATGGCCGTGATCATAAAGCCAAAATCGTCATCGGTAAAGATACAAGACGCAGCAGTTATATGTTTGAGTATGCACTGGTTGCCGGCCTGACTGCATCAGGTGCAGATGCATATCTGCTTCATGTAACGACTACACCGAGTGTTTCCTATGCAGTACGTACAGAAGATTTTGACTGTGGAATCATGATCTCTGCAAGTCACAATCCATTCTACGATAATGGAATCAAACTTCTGAACGGAAACGGACAGAAGATCGAGGCTGAAGTTGAGGCAAGAATCGAAGCATATCTGGATGGCAAGATTGAAGAACTTCCATATGCAACAAGAGAAGATATTGGACGTACCGTAGATTTTGCTTCCGGACGCAATCGTTATATTGGATACCTGATTTCCATTCCATGCCGCGATTTCAAAAATATCAAAGTTGGTCTGGACTGCTCCAATGGAAGTTCTTCTGCGATCGCAAAGAGTGTTTTTGACGCTCTGCGTGCAAAAACTTACGTCATTAACAATGATCCGGATGGAACAAACATCAACAGAGCATGTGGATCCACGCATATTGAAGTACTTCAGAAATATGTGGTGGATAACGGACTGGATATTGGTTTTGCATATGATGGAGATGCCGACCGTTGCATTGCAGTAGACCATAAGGGAAATATCATCGATGGAGACAAGATTCTGTATGTCTGCGGTAAATTCCTGAAATCTCAGGGAAAACTGAATGGAAATACCGTAGTTACAACTGTTATGTCAAATATGGGACTTTACAAGGCATTTGAGGCAGAAGGCATCAACTATGAACAGACAGCAGTTGGTGATAAATATGTTGCCGAAAATATGCTTGAGAATAACTACAGTATTGGTGGAGAACAGTCCGGACATGTTATTTTCAGTCGCTATGCAGCCACCGGGGATGGAATCCTAACTTCTCTTATGATCATGGAAGCTTGTGTGGAGCAGAAGGCAACGCTCTGTGATTTGGCAAAAGAAATGAAGGTTTATCCGCAGATTCTCCGCAATGTTCGTGTTGCAGACAAGAAGACTGCAAGAGAAAATCCGAAGGTTGTTGAAGCAGTAGAGGCTGCTGCAAGAGCACTCAGCACAGATGGACGTATTCTTGTAAGAGAAAGTGGTACAGAGCCGCTGATTCGTGTCATGGTAGAGGCCGGAACAGAGGAAATCTGTGCGGAACACGTAAATAACGTTGTTCGTGTAATGGAAGAAGAAGGACTCGTAGTAGAATAGGATATCGATGAAAAATAAAAGAATCATATGGATGCTGACAGCCGGACTGACATTTGGAATGCTGACCGGCTGTGGAGGGGAAGAAAAGAAAACTTATGACCAGGCCTGTGCAGATCTTGCACAGGGCAGTTATGATTATGCCCTTCAGGGGTATCAGTCATCGATCACTGCCGGATATAAAACAGCAGAGGCATATCGTGGGGCCGGAATCGCAAATATTCATCTTGGAAATTATCAGGATGCCATTGACAGCCTGACCAATGGTCTGAACGATGAAAAAGCAGGAAAAGCACTTAAGAAAGATATGCTTGCTTACAGAGCAACCGCAGAATTAAAATCCGGACTGAATGATGCTGCGATGGCGGATTGTCAGACACTGGCTGAAAGCTACAGCATGGATGCGGAGACTTATTATCTGACAGGATGTGTGGCACTGGCAATGGATTCTTATGATGAGGCTTCTTCAAACTTTACGGAAGCCTATGGAGAAGATGCCACTTATGACAGAGCAATCCAGATCTATGAGGCATATCTGGAAAAAGATATGGAAGCGGATGGTACACGATATCTTGAAGCAGCGTTGAAGACGGAAGCGAAAAATGCAGAGGATTATTGTAACAGAGGCAAAGTCTATTACTACATGGAAGATTATTCCAATGCACAGAAGGAACTTACGGAGGCTGTGAATCAGAAGAGTACAGAAGGAATGCTTCTTCTGGGAATGGTCTACCGCGCACAGGGAGATACTTCCAATGCCAGAAGTATGTACCAGCAGTATGTGTCAGCGGATGACAGTGATCCGGCCAAAGGCTACAATGGACTGGCACTTTGTGACATGGACGATGGCTCTTATGACAGCGCACTGGAGAATATCAGCAAAGGCCTGGAAGATGCATCTACAGAAGAAATGCAGGATCTGTTGTTCAATGAGATTGTGGTATATGAGAAAAAGCTGGATTTTGCAACTGCTCTGAGCAAAATACAGGAATATATCAAGATGTTCCCGGATGACGAAAATGCAGCGAAGGAACTGACCTTCCTGCAGTCACGTAATGGTGAACTGAGTAATGATACAGCTTCTGATACAACGGAGAATACCGATGCAGAGGCGGCTTCCGATGCAGAGGATACTGCAGATACTTCTGATGGCTCTGATGAATCCGGTGAAGAGGAGTACTGATCTATGCAGTTTTATGATTTCAAGGAAATTGAAGAGCGTGTCATCCTGATCGGTGTACAGACAGAACAGGACGAGGATGTTGCTGCATCGCTTGACGAACTGGAAGAACTGGCGGCCACTGCAGGCGCTGTAACCGTTGGGAAAGTGATCCAGAACCGTGAAACAGTACACCCTGGAACTTATATCGGCAAAGGCAAGATAGAAGAGGTTGCGGCACTTCTGGCAGCTTATGATGCCAATGGAGTAATCTGCGATGATGAGCTTTCACCGGCACAGATGAATAATCTGGAGAGAGAACTGGACTGCAAGGTTATGGATCGAACACTTCTGATCCTGGATATTTTTGCCGGCCGTGCGACCACAAGTGAAGGTAAGATTCAGGTAGAACTGGCGCAGCTTCGTTACCGGTCGGCGCGTCTGGTCGGACTGCGCGAATCTCTTTCCAGACTTGGCGGTGGTATCGGAACAAGAGGACCGGGTGAGAAAAAACTGGAAACAGACAGACGTCTGATCCGTACCAGAATATCTGCTCTGAAAGCAGAACTTGCGCAGGTAGAGAAACACCGTGAACTGATCAGAGGCAAGAGAACCAGAGGAAATCTGAAGACAGCGGCGATTGTAGGCTATACAAATGCAGGAAAATCAACGCTTTTGAATACACTGACAGGAGCCGGCATTCTGGCAGAAGATAAGCTGTTCGCAACATTGGATCCGACGACGCGTGTATTGGAACTCAAAGATGGGCAGCAGATCCTTCTGACAGATACTGTAGGATTTATCCGCAAGCTGCCACATCATCTGGTAGAAGCGTTTAAAAGTACGCTGGAAGAGGCTAAGTATGCAGATTATATCATTCATGTGGTAGATGCTTCCAATCCGCAGGCAGAGCTTCAGATGCATACGGTGTATGAGACACTCCGGGAGCTGGGAGCGACAGGCAAAAAGATCATTACACTCCTGAATAAGCAGGATCAGGTGCAGGGAGAAGCGCTTCGGGATTTTCGGGCGGATTATACAGTCAAATGTTCTGCCCGTACCGGAGAGGGCCTGGAGGAACTTAAAGATGTTCTGGCAAAACTCCTCGCAGAGAGCCAGATTTATCTGGAAGAATTATATACTTACAAAGAGGCTGGTAAGATTCAGATCATCCGGGAGTACGGAAGTCTGCTTTCTGAAGAATATCGGGAAGATGGAATTTTTGTAAAGGCGAGAGTACCTGCAGAAATCTTTGTTTCAGTAATGCCAAAGTCCCATAAATAAAGGAAAAACGGGAATATTGGACAACACCATATAGTTGTGCGTTTGCATTAGCGGCACAATATATGGTGTTTTTGTCTATTGACGTATAGATAAGAGTCTGCTACAATAGGTTCTACACGGTTGCTGTGAACGGAGAAAACAGCAATCTGCAGCATGTAATTCACGGTATGAATATGACCGTATATAATACAGGTGCAAGTAGTAGAGGGAGGAATGTATAACATGTTTCAGGTAGTAAAACGTGATGGTGAAATTGCTGAATTTCAGATGGCAAAGATTACATCAGCTATTGATAAAGCATTTGATGCAAAAGAAAAAAACTACAGTAAAGATATGATCGACCTTTTGGCCCTTCGTGTTACTGCAGATTTCCAGAATAAGATCCAGGATGGGAAGGTAACCGTAGAAGATATTCAGGACAGTGTGGAGAATGTTCTGATCCAGGCCGGATACAGTGATGTTGCCAAGGCATATATCCTCTATCGTAAACAGAGGGAAAAGATCCGTAATATGAAATCCACGATTCTGGATTACAAAGAGATCGTGGACAGTTATGTGAAGGTCGAGGATTGGCGAGTAAAAGAGAACTCTACTGTCACATATTCGGTAGGTGGTCTGATCTTGAGCAATTCCGGTGCGGTTACAGCCAATTACTGGTTATCCGAAATCTATGACAATGAGATCGCAGATGCACACAGAAATGCGGATATCCATATTCATGATCTGTCCATGTTGACCGGTTACTGTGCAGGATGGTCATTGAAACAGCTTATCAAAGAAGGGCTGGGTGGCATCGAAGGCAAGATTACATCCGCGCCGGCAAAGCACCTGAGTGTCCTTTGTAATCAGATGGTGAATTTCCTTGGAATCATGCAGAATGAATGGGCTGGTGCGCAGGCATTTTCTTCTTTTGATACGTATCTGGCACCTTTTGTCAAGGTGGACAACCTGAGTTATCCGGAAGTTAAGAAATGTATTGAATCTTTCATTTATGGCGTGAATACACCAAGCCGTTGGGGAACACAGGCACCGTTTTCCAATATCACACTGGACTGGACGGTTCCGGATGATCTTGCAGAGCTTCCTGCGATCGTTGGCGGCAAAGATATGGATTTCAAATACAAAGACTGCAAAAAAGAAATGGACATGGTCAATAAGGCTTTTATTGAGACGATGATCGAGGGAGATGCCAATGGACGTGGGTTCCAGTATCCAATCCCGACATATTCTATCACAAAAGAGTTCGACTGGTCCGATACAGAGAACAATCGTCTGCTGTTTGAGATGACTTCCAAATATGGAACTCCATATTTTTCAAATTATATCAACAGTGATATGAAACCAAGTGATATTCGAAGCATGTGCTGCCGTCTGCGTCTGGATCTTCGTGAACTGCGTAAGAAGAGTGGCGGATTCTTCGGATCCGGTGAAAGTACCGGTTCGGTAGGTGTTGTTACGATCAACATGCCACGTATCGCATATCAGTCCAAGACACCGGAAGAATTCTACAGAAGACTGGATCGTCTGATGGATATTTCTGCAAGATCATTGCATATCAAGAGAGAGGTTATTACAAAACTTCTGAATGAAGGTCTTTATCCGTACACGAAGAGATACCTTGGAAGCTTTGACAATCATTTTTCGACCATTGGTTTGGTAGGCATGAATGAAGCCGGTCTGAATGCGAAATGGCTTGGCTGTGACATGAGCGATCCGCGTACACAGAAATTTACAAAAGAGGTTCTTACACACATGCGCAACCGTCTTTCTGATTATCAGGAAGAATATCCGGGTGAACTGTTTAATCTGGAGGCGACTCCGGCAGAATCTACGGCATATCGTCTTGCAAAACATGACCGTAAGCGCTGGCCGGATATCCGTACAGCCGGAAGCAAAGGAGATACTCCGTATTATACCAACAGTTCCCATCTGCCGGTAGAATACAGCTCAGATATTTTTGATGCACTGGATATTCAGGATGAACTGCAGACTCTTTATACATCTGGTACCGTATTCCATGCATTCCTCGGTGAAAAACTTCCGGACTGGAAGGCTGCTGCATCTCTGGTACGTAAGATTGCCGAGAACTATAAACTTCCATACTATACGATCTCACCTACTTATTCCGTATGTAAGGAACATGGATATTTAAGTGGTGAGCACTTTACCTGTCCGAAATGTGGAAAGAAAGCAGAGGTTTACAGTCGAATTACCGGATATTACCGTCCGGTACAGAACTGGAATGATGGAAAAGCGCAGGAGTACAAGAACCGTACACTGTATGATGTGCTTCACTCCAAACTTAAGAAAGTCCATACCAGTATGGTTACAGTGACAGATGATGATGTCAAGATCGAGCCGGTAGAAACACATAAATATCTGTTTACAACCAACACCTGTCCAAACTGCCGCATGGCAAAGAAGATGCTGGAAGGTGAAGATCTGGAGATCATTGATGCAGAGAAGAATCCGGATATGGCACGTCAGTTTGGCATTATGCAGGCACCGACACTGGTCATTACGGATGGAGAACATCTGAAGAAATATGTAAATGCATCCAATATTCAGAAATATGTGGATGAAGAGTTAGATTAAAAGAATACAGGTGGATAAGTTTTACTGAAAAGGGTCCTGTGGAAGGGTTTGGTGTACAGAAAGAAAACGTACAGAACATTTCCGCAGGATTTTTTTGTCTACTGCAAAGGTTTACATTTGAAAGAAACGTGAGTATAATGGATAAAGTTGGTATAATATGCAAGTTTTAATTTATTTATGCACAGGACGAGGAGAGAGAAAATGATCAAACAGAACATTGTATTTATTGAAAATAAAGCAGGAAGTCTTCAGAAAGTCACCGAACTTCTGGCAGAAGCAGGAATTGATATTTATGGATTTGCATGCTTTGATGCACCGGAGTTTGCTCTTTTTCGTATGATAACAAACCAGGCAGATGAAGCAGAGAAACTTCTGAGTGAGAATGGATATATGAATCGTGTGACAGAGGTCATTGCTGTAGACCTGAAAGATGAAGTGGGCGGACTGAATACCGTACTGCAGGTCCTTGGCAACTGTAATGTGAATCTGGATTATATTTATACATCCTATCATAGAGAAAACAGCCTTCCGATCATGATCCTTCAGACAGATGATGTATTTGTGACAGAGAATGTACTGAGCAATAATGGATTCCGTGTACTGAATTCACTGGAGGACTGATACAGGCATGAATAAAACAAGCTTTGGGAAAGGCCTTCAGGATGGAATTCCGATTGGCCTGGGATACTTTGCGGTATCCTTTACCTTTGGGATCATGGCTATTCAGTCAGGTCTGACTGCATGGCAGGCAGTTCTGATCTCACTGACAAATCTTACCTCGGCAGGACAGTTTGCAGGTATTGGAATCATTGCAGCCGGTGGTTCGCTGTGGGAGATGGCACTGACGCAGCTGGTTATCAACTTAAGATACTGTCTGATGTCTTTTTCTCTGTCACAGAAACTGGAAAAAGGTGTTTCCAATGGACACAGACTTGCGGTTGCGTTTGGTGTGACAGATGAGATTTTTGGTGTTAGTGCAAGTCAGGAGGGAAGGATCAGTCCATGGTATAATTATGGTGTAATGTGTGTCGCGATTCCGGGATGGACACTGGGAACACTGGCAGGAGCTGTTTCTGGAAGCCTGCTTCCGGATTTCTTGGTAAGTGCACTGAGTGTGGCAATCTATGGAATGTTTCTTGCGGTGATCATTCCACCGACAAAGAAAAATCGAGCTGTTCTTGGCGTAGTGATCGGAGCGATGGCTGTGAGTACGTTATTTGCAGTGGTTCCGGTACTGAATAAAGTTTCTACCGGATTTGTGATCATTATCACGACATTGCTGGTAGCAGGAGTGGCAGCACATTTCTGCCCGGTTGAGGAAAAAGAAACAGAGGAAAAGGAGGCAGCAAACTGATATGAAACCGAATGTATATCTGTATATTCTGGTGATGGCAGGCGTAACATATCTGATTCGTATGCTTCCACTGGTCCTTTTCAAAAGGGAGATCACCAGTCCGTTTGTAAAATCCTTTCTGTACTATGTGCCATATGCATGTCTTGCTGCTATGACATTTCCGGCAATCCTGACAGCAACGACAGGCGGAATCATTTCCGGTGCAGCGGGACTCATTGTAGCACTGATCGTGGCATATCGTGAAAAGAGTCTTCTTACGGTTGCGTTGTTCGCGTGTGCAGCGGTATTTATTGTAGAGAGAATAATGGAATTTATAATGTAGAAAAAGTTCTGGCTTTGCTTTGTGCAGGGCCGGATTTTTTTTCGAAAATAGTTAGATGAAGCAAATTTTCTTGACAAAACGGATAGCCTAAACTAACATAAGTATAGATACGACTAACCGATAAGGTTGGCAAAGGTATGAAAAGGAGATCCTTATGTTTTTGGAAATTCGGGATATTAAGAAATCATTTGGCACCGGGGACAGCAAAGTAGATGTTCTGAAAGGGCTGGACCTGGATATTGAAAAAGGGGAATTCTGTGTACTTCTGGGGCCGTCGGGCTCCGGTAAATCCACCTTGCTGAATATTATCGGTGGAATCGAGAACGCAGATGGTGGAAGTATTTCTATCGAAGGCGAAAAACTGGCTGATATGAAAGAAAAGAAACTTTCTCAGTACAGACGGAAACATCTTGGCTATATCTTTCAGATGTACAACCTGATTCCGAATCTGACTGTGAGGGAGAATATTGAGGTGGGTGCTTATTTAAGTGACCGGGCACTGGATGTGGATGAGCTTCTGCATACACTTGGTCTTTTTGAGCATCAGAGGAAACTTCCGAATCAGCTTTCCGGCGGACAGCAGCAGAGAACTGCGATTGGGCGTGCAATTGTAAAAAATCCGGATATTCTGCTCTGTGATGAGCCGACCGGTGCCTTGGATTACAATACTTCCAAGGAAATTCTGAAATTGATCGAAACAGTGAATCAGAAATACGGAAATACTGTGATTATGGTAACACATAATGATGCGATCAAGGACATGGCAGATCGTGTGGTAAAACTTCGAGATGGAATAATCCGTAAAAACTATCAGAATGAGCATAAGATTCCTGCGATAGATCTTGACTGGTAAGGGGGCGGTGCTATGAAAAGTCCTCTGAGAAAAAGAATTCCCCGTGAACTGAAAGGGGAGATTGGAAAATATCTGGTTGTATTCATCTTGATGGTTGCGACGATCGGTATGGTGTCCGGATTTCTGGTTGCAGATGGAAGCATGATCCAGGCATACGATGAAGGATTTGAAAAATACAATATTGAAGATGGAAATTTTCGTACCGGAGAGCGTCTGTATCGAGGACAGCGCGAGGCAATTGAAGAGGAAGGTGTCAAAATCTATGAAAACTATTATATAGAAGATTCTCTTTCAAATGGAAGCACAATGCGCTTTTTCAAGAATCGTACAGAGGTGGATAAAGTATGCCTGATGGACGGAGAATTACCGTCAGAAACCGGTGAGATCGCAATTGACCGTATGTACGCAGATAATAATTCACTGAAGACTGGCGATACTCTGGATGATGGGACAAAGTCCTGGACGATCACCGGGCTGGTTGCATTATCAGATTACAGCTGTTTGTTTCAGAATAATAACGATTCTATGTTTGATGCTGTAAAGTTTGGAGTAGGCGTAGTGACGGATGAAGAATTTGATTCTCTGGATCAGGATAAGCTGCAATATAATTATGCATGGACCTACAATGAAAAACCGCAGACAGAACTCGAGGAAAAGAAGGTTTCGGAAAATCTGATGAAGGCAATGGGAAAAGTTGTCACTTTGGAAAATTTTGTGCCGCAATATCAGAATCAGGCGATTATATTTACTGGAGATGATATGGGAAGTGACAAGGCAATGATGATCATGCTTCTCTATATCATCATCGTGATCATGGCTTTTGTATTTGGCATCACGACCAGTAATACGATTGCAAAAGAAGCTGGTGTCATCGGAACACTTCGGGCATCCGGCTATACAAAAAATGAGCTGATCCGGCATTATATGACTCTTCCGGTGATCGTAACGCTGGTGGGCGCGCTGATCGGTAATATTTTAGGTTATACGGCATTTAAGGATGTATGTGCCGGTATGTATTATGGAAGCTACAGTCTGCCGACTTATGTGACAATCTGGAATGCAGAAGCTTTTCTTATGACGACAATAGTTCCGGTAATAATTATGTTTGTAGTTAACTATGCGGTCTTGCATCATAAGCTGAAGCTGTCGCCGCTTAAATTTCTGCGAAGAGATCTTTCTTCCAGAAAGCAGAGACGTGCGGTTTATCTCAGTCCGCGAATGAAAATTTTTCACAGATTCCGCCTGCGCGTGATCTTTCAGAATATCAGCAATTATCTTGTCCTTTTTGTGGGGATCATATTTGCAAATCTGCTTCTGATGTTTGGCCTTCTGCTCCCGTCCGCACTGGATCATTACCAGCTGGAAATCCAGAACAATATGCTGGCAAAATATCAGTATATGCTTTCAATGCCGGTAAGTGTGATGGGTGGCAGTAATAAGCTTGAAAGTATGCTGGATATGCTGCTGTTTGCACATGACGCAGAAACAGATAATGAAGACGCAGAAGAATTCAGTGCTTACTCACTGAATACACTTCCGACCAAATATAAAAGTGAAGAAGTAACACTCTATGGCGTTCACGATGACAGCAAGTACATTGATGTGGATTTTTCAGATGGCGTGTATATTTCAAAAGCGTATGCAGATAAATTCCTGCTGAAACCGGGAGATTCGATCACACTCAAAGAAAAATATGAGGATGACGAGTATACTTTTAAAATCAGTGGAATTTATGATTATAATGGCAGTCTATGTATTTTCATGCCACAGGAGGAATTGAATCAGACCTTTGATCTGGGTGATGATTATTTCAGCGGATATTTCAGCAACACGGAGATCACGGATATTGACAGTAGCTACATAGGTTCAGTGATCGACCTGGATGCACTGACAAAGATTTCCAGACAGCTGAGTGTTTCTATGGGAAGTATGATGGGGATGGTAAATTTATTTGCAGTTGCAATCTATATGATTCTGATATATCTTCTCTCTAAGATCATAATTGAAAAAAATGCACAGTCGATTTCGATGACGAAGATTCTTGGTTATACCAATGGTGAGATCAGCAGGCTATACATCTTGGCCACGTCGATCGTGATTGTTTTGTGCCTTCTGATCAGCCTTCCAATTGAGACTACAATCATGGAAGTTCTGTTCAGGGAAATGATGCTGCAGAGTATCTCCGGATGGATTGCGCTCTGGATTGACCCGATGATCTATGTACAGATGTTTGTGATCGGGCTTGTGACATATGCAGTGGTTGCACTTCTGGAATACAGAAAAATCCGGAAAGTACCGATGGGTGAGGCACTTAAAAATGCGGAGTAATAAAAAAAGTTCCCACTTTATATTGTTAACGTGCTAAATAACTGTTATAATGAGCAAATAGTGATGCAGTGAACAAAGGGAATATAAAGTGTTCACAGCGATAAATTTGTTTATAAGAGAGGGAACGATACATATGAATCAGTTGGAAGTACTTCGAGAGAGCCTTGGACAGTGTGATGAGATCGTGCTGGATGCATTACTTATGCGTAACAGAATCGTAGAAGATATCATGGCTTACAAAGAAGCAAATGATATTCCGATCCTTCAGCCGGAGCAGGAAGCAAAACAGAGAGAATGGCTGAACCGCAGAATGGAAGGCAGACGCCATAAAGATGAAGTGACTGCTGTTTTTGAAGAAATTACCAGAAACAGTAAGAGAATCCAGGCACGTAAACTGTTTGATTACAATATTGTACTGATCGGTTTCATGGGTGCAGGTAAATCTACGATTTCTGATTTCCTGCGGACAGTATTCGCAATGGAAGTTGTAGAGATGGACCAGATCATTGCCGAGAGAGAGGGAATGTCCATTTCTGATATCTTTGAGACATATGGAGAAGAGTATTTCCGTAATCTGGAGACAGAACTTCTTATAGAAATGCAGTCCAAGACCAATGTAGTTATTTCCTGTGGCGGTGGTGTGCCGATGAGAGAACGCAATGTAGTCGAAATGAAGAAGAATGGACGCGTTGTCCTTCTGACAGCCAAACCGGAGACGATCTTAAGCCGTGTCAAAGATAATCACGACAGACCACTTCTGGAAGGCAACAAGAACGTTGACTTTATTGCAGGCCTGATGGAAAAACGTCGTGAGAAATACCAGGCAGCAGCTGATATTGTGATCGAGACAGACGGTAAGGATAAACTGGAAATCTGTGAAGAACTTGTTCAGAGAATCCGTACACTTGATGCAGAAGAGTAAACAGGGGTAACATACAGCAGACTGTTGTCTGAGAATATCCCGAGACATACAGGTTGATACGAACGTAGTGAGAGATAACCTGTCAATAGCACAAAATTATTGTTTTTTTAATGAACATATCGAAAATGTCCAGATGCATGCCATCTGGATGTTTTTTTATCACAAAAATTGAAAGATATATCAAAAAACAGTCCATTTTGTTTAATATATCCATATGGTATTATAATTTCATCAAAAAGCTATACGAAATAGCTAAAGAGCGAAAACGAAAAAGGGAGGTTTCTTTTATGAAGAAAAAATTAGTTTTAGCGATGGCAGCAACAATGGCAATCACATCTTGTGCAGTTCCGGTACTTGCAGATGATGCAGCAGCTGAAGGCGGAAAGATTGGTATCTCAATGCCAACACAGTCTCTGGAACGTTGGAACAGAGATGGTTCTTATCTGGAAGAACAGTTTAAAGCAGCTGGCTATGATGTAGAGCTGACATACTCCGATAACGAAACAGACCGTCAGGTAAATGATATCCAGAACCTGATCTCCGATGGAGTTAACCTCCTGGTAGTTGCAGCTATCGATGGTGAAGCACTTAATACAGTTATGGATGAAGCAGCAGATGCAGGAATCCCGGTTATCGCTTATGACCGTCTGATCAAATCCGATGCAGTTTCCTATTATATCTCCTTCGATAACTATACAGTAGGTACTCTGCAGGGCCAGTACGTAATCGATACTCTGGATCTTGACAATGCAGGTGATAAAACATATAACATCGAGTTCACAGCAGGTGACCCGGCAGATAACAATGCAGGATACTTCTTCAACGGTGCTTATGACACTCTGAAACCGTATCTGGATGCAGGCACACTGAATGTAGTTTCCGGACAGACTGATTTCGATTCCGTAGCAACAGCAGCATGGGATACACAGACAGCACTCGAGAGAATGCAGAACATCCTCGCTTCCTACTATGCAGATGGAACTCAGCTGGATGTAGCTCTTTGCTCCAATGACTCCACAGCACTCGGTGTTACACAGGCAATCGAATCTGACTATGCAGGCAAAAACGACGTTCTGATCACAGGACAGGACGGTGACGAAGCTAACCTTGCAAACATCGTAGATGGAAAACAGTCCATGACAGTTTACAAAGCAGTTGCAAACGAAGCAGTTGTTACTCTTGACCTTGCAGAAGCAATGCTGAAAGGTGACACAATTGATGATTCTCTGATCACAAACTCCAAATGGGATTTCGACTGTGCATATGATACAGAATCCTATGAAACATCTGAAGGACATAAATGCCCATCATTCCTTCTGGTTCCTACAGTTGTAACAAAAGACAACATGAAAGAAGAACTGGTTGACACAGGATACTATACACAGGACGATGACGGATATCTTCATCCAGCACAGTAAGTAGAAAAAATTGCTTAAGTAACCAATAAAACATGTAATTTGAAATTTTAGGGCGGGGTGAAGAGCCCCGTCCGGTTTTTTGAAAGGGGGCGCCATTTTGGCAGACAATATTTTAGTAATGGATCACATTACAAAAGAGTTCCCCGGTGTCAAAGCTCTGGACAATGTAAATCTTGAAGTCCAGCGAGGAGAGATTCACGCGCTGATCGGTGAAAACGGTGCGGGAAAATCCACACTGATGAACGTATTAAGTGGTCAGTATCCATATGGAAGTTATACAGGTACAGTTACCTATGAAGGTGAGGAATGTAAGTTTAAAAACCTGAACGACAGTGAAGCGAAAGGAATCGTTATCATCCATCAGGAACTTGCGCTGATTCCGTTACTTTCTATTGGCGAGAATATGTTTCTCGGAAACGAGATTAAGAATAAAAGAGGCAGCATTGACTGGGACAAAACATACAGTGAAGCAGAAAAACACATGGCTCAGGTTGGGCTCCATGAATCTGCACAGACACTGATCAAAGATATCGGAACAGGTAAACAGCAGCTGGTAGAGATCGCAAAGGCATTCTCCAAGAAGGTTAAACTTCTGATCTTGGATGAGCCTACTTCATCTCTGAATGATGAAGATGCAAAGATGCTTCTGGATCTTCTGATGGAATTCAAGAAGAACGGACTGACCTCTATCATCATCACTCATAAACTGAATGAGATCATCTACTGTGCAGATCGCTGTACGATCATCCGAGATGGTACAACGATCGAGACACTGACCAAGGGTGTAGATGATTTAAGTGAAGACCGTATCATCAAAGGTATGGTTGGCCGTTCTATGGATGACCGTTATCCTACCAGAAAACATAATGTCAGCAAAGAGGTTATGCTGGAAGTAAAAGACTGGACCGTTCATCATCCACTCTATCCCGAGAAGATCGTAGATAATAAAATCAACTGTAAGGTACATAAAGGTGAGGTTGTCGGTTTCTCAGGACTGCAGGGTGCAGGACGTACCGAGTTTGCAATGTCTGTATTTGGTAAGAGCTATGGAAGCAATATTTCCGGTGAACTTTATATCAAGGGAGAAAAAGTAAATCTCAAGAATCCGCACGATGCGATCCGTCATGGTCTTGCATATGTAACAGAAGACCGTAAGACAAATGGACTGATTCTCGGAGAATCCATTCGATTTAATACAACACTTGCCAGACTTTCCAAAGTCTGTGAGAAAGGTGTCGTCAATACAGATATGGAAGTTCATCTGGCAGATGAGATGACAAAGGAAATGGGAACCAAGACTCCTTCCAATGAGCAGAAAATCGGTAACCTTTCCGGTGGTAACCAGCAGAAAGCTCTGCTTGGTAAGTGGATGTTTACAGAACCGGATATCCTGATTCTGGATGAACCTACACGAGGTATCGATGTAGGTGCAAAATATGATATCTACTGCCTGATCAACAAGATGGTAGAAGATGGAAAATCAGTCATTATGATTTCTTCTGAAATGCCGGAACTTCTCGGTATGTGTGACCGAATCTATGTTATGAGTGAAGGCCGTCTGGCTGGTGAATTTACAGCGGAAGAGGCAACTCAGGAACGTATTATGGCTTCGATCATGCAGGAACAGAATAAAAAATAAGAAATAGTGACTGAACAGTTACTGGGAAAGGGGTAAAAAAATGAAATTTAATGTAAAAGATTTCTTAAGAAAGTATACAATGGTCATTGCACTGGTGATCGTATTTATCCTGTTCTGTGGATTGACAAACGGAAGACTCCTGTATGCACAGAACATGTCAAACTTAATGCTTCAGAATGGTTATGTTCTCGTTCTTGCCTGTGGTATGTTATTATGTATCCTGACAGGTGGTAACATCGACCTTTCTGTTGGTGCTGTAATCTGCCTGGTTGGTGGTCTTGCAGCAGTACTTATCAGCAACAAGGGAATGAACCCATATCTGACCATCATCATCTGCCTGGTTGTTGGCCTTCTGGTAGGTATCTGGCAGGGTTACTGGATCGGTTACAAACGTATTCCTCCATTCATCACAACGCTTGCTGGTATGTTCATCTTCCGTGGATTTGGACGTCTGATTCTGGACAACAAAACTGTTTCTATCCAGAACAAAGATTTCCTGAAAGTATTTACTTCTTATATTAATATTCCTGGATTGGATGACACTGCAAACTATTCAGCACTGATCGTTGGTATTGTTGTTGCTGTATATGTAATCTTCAGTGTAGTTCGTTCCAGAGCAAACAAAGCAAAAAGAGGATATCGTCAGAATACAGCATTTTCTGATTACAGCAAAGCTGTTATCATCGCAGTAGTTATCCTCTGGTACTGCTACAAACTGTTCCAGTACAAAGGTATCTCCGTAATGTTCATCTGGGTAGTTGCAATCTGCCTGATCTACAACTTTATTACATCCAAAACAGCATTTGGACGTTACTTCTACGCAATTGGTGGTAATGAGAAAGCTACACAGCTTTCCGGTATTGATACAAACAAAGTTTACTTCATTGCATATGTAAACATGGGACTTCTTGCAGGTCTTGCAGGTCTTCTCTGTGCAGCACGTGTAGGTTCTGTAAATGGTAGCACAGGTACTTCCTTCGAGATGGATGCAATCGGCTCCTGTTTCATCGGTGGTGCTTCCGCATACGGCGGCAGCGGTACTGTAGGTGGTGTTGTAATCGGTGCACTTCTCCTTGGTGTTATCAACATGGGTATGTCAATCATGGGTATCGGTGATTCCTGGCAGTATGTAGTAAAAGGTGCCGTACTTCTGATCGCAGTAGTATTCGATGTATTATCCAACAGAAAGAATGGATGATAGAAGCAGATAACAAATCAATAAAATGAATGACGAGGGTCATTGCGTGTGACGCAATGGCCCTTTTTATAACTGGATATGAAATGGACAACAACACTTTTGCACTATGGAGTGGAATATGTTACACTGATATCTGGTAAAAATAAACAGAAAGAATGAAAGCTATGAAGAAATTTACACTGACAGTTTTTTGTATCCTGGCAGGCTGCATCTTTTTTCTTTCCGGTATCTGGATTTATTTTCAGAAAAGTCTGGACAGAGTAGAGCTTGGAGAAGGGGAGCATGCGGCAAGCTATCAGAGACATTATCTGATGATCTCCAATGATAAAGATACTGGTATGTGGCAATCGGTTTATGAGAGTGCATCCAAGGAAGCAGAAGAGAAAGATGCGTATGTAGAACTTCTTTCTCCTGAACAGATGAACGGCTATTCTCAGGCAGACTGTCTGAAAATCGGAATTGCTTCCCAGGTGGATGGAATCATTCTGGAAGCGGATGGAAGTAAAGAAGAGCAGCATCTGATTAATGAAGCGTTAAAAGGGGGGATTCCGGTGGTGACGGTCATGACAGATGATACGGCAACCGGAAGAATCAGTTTTGTGGGGCTCAACAGTTATCAGACGGGAAGTGCTTACACAGAGCAGATCAGCGGCATGCTGAAAGCGCAGGGAACTACCAGTGTCATGTTTCTTTCTACATCCAGTTCCAAGACACAGGAGACGAATCTTGTCTATTCGCAGGTCAAAAAGGAACTGGAGGCACAGAAAAAAAAAGGCCAGTCTGTAGACCTGACGGAATACTGTGTAGACAGCAGTGCAGATTTTGATACAGAAGAATTTGTACGTGACATGTTTGTAAATGATGAAAATCTGCCTGACGTTCTGGTATGTATGGACGAAGTTGTGACAGAGTGTGTTTATCAGGCACTGATCGATTATAACCAGGTAGGTAATGTCAAAGTGATCGGATTCTACTATTCAGATGTGATTCTGGATGCCATCGATAAGGAAATCATTTCTTCTGCGATTGCTCTGGATATGGACGAGATTGGCCGATACAGCGTCAATGCACTGGATGAGTATCTGTCACTTGGACATAGTAATAACTATTATAGTGTAAACCAGCATGTGATCACAAAGGAGAATACAAAGGATTACAGGACGGAGGATGAGAAATGAGACAGGGAAAAGAGATATCTTCCGTAAAAAACTCTATACAGACCCGACTGAGCGGAGTTATGCTTCTGGTTCTTGTGTTTGCGCTGGGAATCAATGTGTTTATCTTTAAGCAGATTCATACAGCGGTTACAAGAATTGATGCAGTCTTTTCCAGTAATACGGCTGTGAATGAACTCTCGGAATCGCTGGAGCAGGTAGAGAGTACGGTTTATGAATATTTAAATACCAAGAGCACACAGGCTCTGGAAAATTATTATCGTTATGAACAGAATTACAAGAATCTGATCGAAGAACTGAATGACCGAAATCTGGATAATGAAGTGAAAATGCTGGAAAAAAATATCCGGAGAATGTCAGAAAGTTATCTGGAACAGACAAATGAGACGGTTCAGGCAAAACGAGGAAGGAATGTAGAAAAATACAAAACTTCCTACGAAGATGAAAATGAGCTTTATGAATATATCAATGTCTATATTTATAAGCTGAATAATTTACGATTTAAAACGAACTCGGCAAATTACCAGCTGCTGCTCTTGGCAATGAATGTACTCTATAAACTCTGTATTTTCGTTATGCTGGTTGTATATGCACTTGGTCTTGCAGTCACAACGCTTCTTGTCCGTAATATGATCCGTCCACTTACAGCATTGTCCAATACAGCGCATGAAGTTGCAAAGGGTAACTTAAATGTACCTCAGCTTCCGGTAGTTGTTGAAGATGAGGTTGGTGTTGTAACACGAAGTTTTAACCAGATGCTGGAAAGTATCCGGCAGAATATTGAGCAGCTTAAGGAAAGCATGGAACGTCAGGCACAGATGAAGGAACGGGAGCTTCTTATGGAAACCCATCTGAAGGAGGCTCAGCTGAAATACCTTCAGGCGCAGATCAATCCGCATTTTTTGTTTAACAGTCTGAATGCAGGTGCACAGCTTGCCATGATGGGGGATGCGGATAATACAGGAATTTTTCTTGAAAAGATGGCAGATTTTTTCCGTTATAATGTACGTAAGATGGAAGAAGACGCCATGCTCTGGGAGGAGATTGGGGCGGTAGATAACTACATTTATATCCTGAATGTCCGTTTTGCCGGAGATATCACCTATATTAAGGAAGTGGATGAAGGTATTGATAATATTCGTATTCCGAGTATGATTCTGCAGCCACTGGTTGAAAATGCAGTGCAGCATGGAATTCATGACTGTATGGAAACGGGATGGATCCGTATGGAAATTCACCGAAATGGTGAGATGTTGGATGTTACAGTAAGCGACAATGGTGCGGGAATGACAGAAGAAATGATAGCCAGGGTTATGGCCGGACGCGCAGATCAGAATGAAGAAGACCGTTTTTCCACGGGAATTGCTGTTCGGAATGTAATTGACAGACTACAGCTGTATTATAAGGAAGAAAATCTGTTTACGATTGAAAGTGACGGACCAGGGAAAGGAACTAGAGTTCATATCATCCTTCCTGTGTATAAAGATGAACTGGAATGAGAATAATGTGGAAATATTGCATAACAAAGGGGAGACAGAAGAATGTATCGAATTTTAGTTGCAGATGATGAAGGAATCATGCTGGAAGCCTTTAAGAATGTTATATCCAGTACATTTGGGGATTCATGTATCGTAGAAACTGCCAAAACAGGAAGAGCCGTAACAGAGATCGCGGAGACTTTTCATCCGGATATCGTATTTATGGATATTCATATGCCTGGTATTAATGGAATACAGGCTATGCGAGAAATAAGAAAATTTAATACAACAGCTCTGTTTTATGTTGTATCGGCCTATGACAAATTCGATTATGCAAAAGAAGCAATTGATCTGGGAGTCGAGCGATATCTGACAAAGCCAATCTCAAAGGCCAAGATCATTGCAGCAGTGGAAGAGGCCACAGCAAAAGTTGATACAAAAAGAAATCAGCGAAGTAACCTTCTGAGAATACAGGAAAAACTGGAAACAGTCATTCCGGTCGTAGAAAACAGTTTTGTTGGAAGCCTTCTTTTCCAACAGGAGATGCAGGTGGCAGACTATTACCAACAGCTTCTGGATATTGAGGAAAAACAGGGCTATGTTATGATCATTCAGTTTGGACAGTCTTATGAGAATGGAAGGCTGGTAAGCCCGGTTGGAATGAATGTTAAGGCACAGGACTTTTATGCGGAATTGAGAGATATCGTAAAATCTTCTTTTTCCTGTGCAGTGGGATCGATCATGTCCAATCGTATTCCAATCGTGGTTCCGTGTGCACTGTCTGAGAATCCATATGAAGAAAGAATCGATCTGGTTGAACAGGCACGAAGCCTGATTACCCGATTAGAAGGTCGTATCGAAGCGAAATTTCGTGTCGGAATCGGAAGAGTACGGGAAATGCAGGAGATGGAGCGCTCTTATCGTGAGGCACTGCGTGCATTGAATGGAAGCAAGAGCCGTGTGATACATATCGAAGATCTTTCCCAGAATGGTGTGTATGATGAGGAATTTCCGGTAGAGATGGAAAAAAATATTTTCCGTTATCTGGAAGAGGGAAAAGAAAAAGAATGTATCCAGGAGATAAATGTGTTTTTTGACTGGATGGTGGCACATTATGCAGACGACATGAATAACATCCGGCTGAAGACCCTGGAATATATTATCTGGGGTGAGAAAAAAGCATTTGAAGCAGGCGCGATCAATTATGGATTTAGCTATCGACGCGATTATCTTGATGCAGCCATGGCATGTACAGGGTATGAAGAACTGCGAAAATGGTTTCTGGACAAGATGGTGAATGCCTGCCGCGCAATCCGGGATCAGAAGGAAGACCAGTCCAATTCTGCTGCAAAGAAAGCGATGCTGTATATCCAGGAGAATTATAATAAAGACATCTCATTGGATGATGTATCTGGCATTGTAAATATCAGCCCTTATTACTTCAGCAAGATCTTTAAAGAAGAGACCGGAGAAAACTTTATTGAATATGTGACGAAGGTGCGGATAGAAAAAGCTAAGGAATTTTTGGCTCAGCCGGATATCAGTATTAAAGAAGCCGGGATCCGGAGTGGTTATACAGATCCGAATTATTTCAGCAGGATCTTTAAGAAACAGACAGATATGACACCAAGTGAATATAAAACGAGGTATGGAAAATGAAAAAGAAAACAGGCATTTTTCTTATAATCGGGATAGTGCTTGCACTGATGCTTACAGGATGTGGAAAGCAGAGTGTGGAGACGGAAACAGCACATACAACAGAAGAGGATAAACTGCAGATTGGACTTAGCTTTGATTCCTTTGTAATTGAACGATGGCTGCGTGACCGTGATATGTTTGTGTCTACAGCGCAGAGTCTTGGGGCAGAAGTAAATGTGCAGGTGGCCGGAGGAGAAGTGGAGGAACAGATTTCTCAGATTGAGTATTTCATCCAGAAAAAAATGGACGTGATCATTATTATACCAATTGATGGCGATGCATTATATGATGTGGTAAAAGAAGCAAAAAGCAAAGGAATCTGTGTAATCTGCTATGACCGTATCATTCCCAATGTAAATGCGGATCTGTATATTACGATCGACAATGAGATGGTTGGAACACTGATGGGTGAAGCCCTGAAAAAAGCCTGCCCGAATGGCGGAAATATCTTTGCGATTTATGGATCACCGACAGATAAAAATGTTGAGGAAGTTGAGAAGGGATTTAAAGATGCACTGGTGGATAGTAAGCTTAATATCGTTTACTCCGGTTATTGTGATAACTGGCTTGCAGAAATAGCGGAAACCCATGTAAACAAGGGGCTGGAAGTGACGGATGATATTGTTGGTGTTATGTGTGGTAATGACGATCTGGCAAGTCAGGTAGTTAAAGTTTTGTCCGAAAACCGCCTTGCCGGACAGGTCGCTGTTGTCGCACAGGATGCAGAACTGGCTGCATGCCAGCGTATTGTAGAAGGAACCCAGACCATGACGGTGTATAAGCCGATCGAGCAGGAGGCATCTACGGCGGCGACACTGGCGGTGATGCTTGGAAATGGGGAGGATATCGGGTCAGCTGACTGTGAATATCCTGTTACCGAGACGACCAATGATGGAGAATATGAGATTCCGTATTATAAGATCACGCCGGTGGCTGTGACGAAAGAGAATATGGATGAAGTGGTCATAGATGGAGGGTTCCATACACATGAGGATGTATACCTTAATGTGAAATAATGAGAAAGTCACAGTATAAAATATAAACTAATTACGTCTCATAGCTGTTCTTACAGGCTAGTTCAAAGATCTGGAAGTACTAAGAGAAGATAATTCTACAAAAACCACTTCGAAAAATGTCAAACTCGCTGTCGCTCAGACAGTGCCATTTTTCGAAGCAAAGTAGAATTCTCTTCACTAAGTACTTCTGACAGATCTTTTCAGGCCTGATGAACATCTATGAGACGTTTTTTACTTTACATTTGAAATACTGTTTAAAGGGAAAAAAAGCGTGCCTGCGCTGCGCGTCGTTGCTTCGCGTAGCTAACGGCGCAGCCGCTGTCCGCATCCCGGGGCGGAGCCCCGTCGTGTCCTCCCCCATAAGAATAACTACCACGAATGAGGGATAAAAAACGTATCCTGTCTGGGTTGTACAGGCCTTGAAAAGATTCGTAGATATACTTAGGAAATAAAATACTACTTTGCCCCACAAAATGACACTGTTTGAGCGACAGCGAGTTTGTCATTTTGTGGGGCGTTTTTTGTAGGATTTTCTTTTCTTAGTATATCCGGATTTTTTCAACAGCCTGTATAAAACAGATAGGATACGTAATTTTGCATCTCAGCGCTGGTATTATTCTTTATCCATATATGCATTATATATTTCAGGTTGAATCACTTTGCGAATCGAATCATACACGCCTTTGGATGCTTCTCGGATCTCTTTACGTGTCTCATCGGACAGGGTAATGATCTGTGTACCGCTTTCTTCGATGGTTGCAATTTTATCTGCGATACGTGCATCGGACTGTTCTCTTGCGTATTCTGTTGCAAGTTGTGCGGCTTCTGTCATGATCTCCTGTTCATCTTCCGGGAGATCTTTGAAGAAATCATCGTTGACGATCAGAGAGATCAGATGCGGAAGATGATTGGTCTCGACCACATAATCCTGCTGTTCATATAAGTTGTTGGAAACGATAACTTCATATGGATTTTCCTGCGCATCGATCGTATGCTGTTGAAGACCGATATAAACCTCACTGAAACTCATTGGAGTCGGGTTTGCACCGAGTGCCTTCCAGAATGCCAGATGATAACTGTTTTCCATAGTACGGATCTTCTGACCTTTGAAATCTGCGAAGCTATTGACTGGTTTGTTTGTGCTCATGACACGGAAACCCTGGTCTGCCATACCGAGAAGATGATAGCCGCCGTCGGTGTAAACATCACTGATCAGGCTGTAGAATTCCGGGTCATCGATCTTCTTACGACAGTCGTCAAGAGAATCAAAAACACATGGAAGATCAAAGACTGCCAGGTCACTCATGAAAGAAACCTGAGGTGCAGTATTCTGCACGACAAACGGGATATCTCCATCTGAGCAGGTTTCAAGCAGGTCGCGGTCACCACCGAGTGTGGAGTTCGCGTATACCTGGATCTTCATTTTGCCATCACTTAAATCTGCGACTTCCTCGGAAAACTTTTCTGCAAAGATCTGTGTAACAGTGTCTTCCGGGCTGGCGGTTGCCAGTGGCCAGGAATAACGCTGTACTTCATCTTCAGAAGAAGTACCACATCCTGTAAGGGCAATGCTCAAAGCACCAGCCGCAGTCAGCACCGGGAGCATACGGAGGATGTGACGCTTTTTCTTATCTGATGTATCGCATGTAGTAAATTTTTTCATGTCTCTCCTCCTATAAGATTCCGATAGAGATTGCCGGTATGAAAGTGATCAGGAGTAGCGCTGCCAGAAAAAATGCGATCATTGGCAGGGCTTTTTTTGCAATCTGCATAACCGGCACATCTGTCAGTGAACTTGCAACGAACAGATTGACTCCGATTGGTGGAGTTACAAATCCGATGGCAAGGTTGACAACCATGATTACACCAAATTGGATTGGATTCATACCGATAGCCTGCACGATCGGAAGCAGGATCGGTGTCAGAATCAGGATTGCCGGTGTGGTATCCATGACCATTCCTACGATCAGCAGGAAGAGATTAATGATCAGCAGGATTGCAACCGGACTGTGGAAATTGTTCAGGATAAATTCGCTGACGGTCTGCGGTACCTGCATCAGAGTCAGTACTCTGGAGAAGGCAGTAGAGGCTGCCAGGATGAACAGGATCGGTGTAAAAGTACGGATCGCTTCTACAAGGATCGGCCAGATATCACGGAGCTTAATGCTCTTGTATACGAACAGACTGATGATCAGGGCATAAAATACGGAGATAACAGCAGCTTCTGTCGGAGAAGCAACACCTGTGTAGATACATCCGAGAATGATGACCGGGCTTAACAGTGCAAAGAAGCTTTCTTTGAGCACTTTCAGAAGCCCTTTGTCATGAAGCATCTGTACCTCTGCATGGATTTTTTCTTTGTCTTCACCGTAGCGTTTGCAGTGATAGATCGCATAGAGCATGAGCAGGGCTCCGATCATGAGTCCTGGGATAATTCCGGCAAGAAACAGATCGCTGACAGATGCACCGGAGGCCATGCCGTACATGATGAATGGAATACTAGGCGGAATGATAACACCGAGTCCACCAGCCACTGCAACGATCGCAGTAGAAAATGTCAGATCATAACCAAGATTGGACAAGATTGGAATCGTCATACTTCCAACAGCAGCAACCGTTGCTGGAGCAGAACCAGAGATCGCACCGTAAAAAAGGCAGGTGACGATTACGGCACATGGCATACCAGCAGTGAATTTGCCAAGAAAATAGGCAAAAACATCAAACAGCTTTTTGGAAATACCGCCCTTAGCCATGATGATACCGGAAAGGACAAACATTGGAACTGCCAGGAGCGGGAAGGAGTCCAGACCGCCAAACATGGCACGAATCAGATATTTGGCACCAACAGTAAAGGACGGATCAAATACAGACGGAAGAACAGATGTGATTCCAAGGGTGATGGATACCGGAACTGCGATGACCAGTAAGACAACAAAGATAATAAATAAAACTACAACTGGCATTTAGTGTTCCTCCTCATTTGAATTTTTGATCGTGTTGATGCGGTTATCGATTCCTGATTCCAGAGCAGATTCGTTGTGGGATTCTGCATTTGCCTGGATAAAGGATTCTGGGGTATTGCGTTCCGGATGTGCCGGGTCAAATACATTTTCACCTCTTGCAACACGGAACTCAATGATCCAGCGCTGCAGGACACGGAATGCGACCAGTACAAAAGAAACCAGAGGTGCGGCCTGTACATAGTACATCGGAATGCCGCATGCCGGTGAAAGCTGTCCGCTGTGAACAGAAGACATCATATAAGAATAAGCAAACGGAATCATGTAAATAAAAAAGATCAGCTCGAAGGTGTGATTCACTACTTTGAAGATTGCTTTTCCGCGGCGTGGAAAAATTGCGACAAATTGCTCGATCTTAATAGAAAGGCATTTTTTGCTGCAGTAGCTTACACTCAAGAATCCACACCAGATGAAGAGATATCTGGTAAGTTCTTCGGACCAGGACAGGGACATTCCAAGAACATATCTGCAGAATATCTGAATCCCCATGATCAGTGTCATGGCAATCAGGAAGATGACAAGGATAAATTCTTCGAGATTCTCGTCCAGCCAGTGAAGTATTTTTTTCATGAAGGACCTCCCTTAAAATAAGTATAGATGGTAATGTGACTGTGACAGTTCAACGCTTTGCAGTTATAAAAACACCGATATTTCTATTTTAAATAAAAATACCGGTGTTTTCAAGAAGTAAATATATTATATGTTACATTGCATTGTGAAGAAGTCCAAGGACTGTATTCAGATCATTTACTCCCATCTGTCCCGGTGCAGATGCTTTCTTAGCGGCACCGAATGTCATGGAAGAACCAAATACTTCACCGCAGAGACGGCTGATGACGCCGGTACCTGCCATAGACATGGTGATGATCGGCCTGTCAGCATAATTTGTTGCCATTTCCTCTGTTGCAGCCAGAAGAGTCAGAACATCTTTTTTGTTCTGTGGCATAACTGCAATCTTTGGAATATCTGCATTCATGTCCTGCATCTTACGGAGGCGATAGATGATGTCTGCTTTAGCAGGAGTTTTGAAGAAGTCATGGTTGGAAGCAATAACCTTAACACCTGCGGCATGAGCTCCATCGATGATTTTCTTAACAATATCATCGCCTGTGAAAATCTCAACGTCAATGAGATCTACATATCCGGTCTGAGCTGCTTTGATGTTGAGCTCTGCATAAGCATCCGGCTCGATTGTTTTTTCTCCACCTTCTTTGGAAGTACGGAAAGTCATGAGAAGTGGGATGTTACCAAGAACTGTACGAAGGTCTTTGAGTACATCTTCAACCTTTGCAAAATCAAAAACACCTTCAAACCAGTCTGCACGCCATTCAACAACATCAACCGGGATAGAATCAAAAGTTTTTGCTTCTTCAATGATGTCTTCTTTTGTAATACCAACGATCGGAACGATGATTTTCGGTGCACCTGCACCGATTTCGATATCACGGATTTTAACTGTATTCATGATGAGTTTCCTTTCTATTATATAATGATTACGACGGGTTCCAAGTCCAGATGCCTTATCGTGCAAGCACGAACAGCTATTGGACTTTTCGCCCTGGTTCTCATTTTAGTTCTCAGCTTCTGCGAGTTCAACCATTTTTTTGTAACGGATGTTTACAAACAGACCAAGTACAACACCAACTGCTGTAAGTACGATGTTCATGATCATAACCTGAGATGGCTGCATTTTGGATGCTGCTGTCAGGATCGTGTAGTTGCACAGAGAGGATGCGATCATAACCAGAGCAGTTACAGTACCTTTGATCTTAGGGAAGAGCATGTTGCATACAGAGGTAGCAATCTGGAGCAGTCCACCTGCACCTGCCCATCCGATGATAAATGCACCTGCGATCATCAGTGTCTGGTTCTGTCCCGTCAGAACAACGATCAGAGTTGCAAGACAGATAATCGGATAGATTACAATAAAACGAACATCTTTAATCTTTCTGGTGAGGAGTGCTGTCACAACAAGTGCGATCAGTGTTCCAGCGGAATAATAAGTCTGCATGATAGACGGGTCAGCCCATCCTACATTTTCTTTTGCAAAGTTCTGTGCACAGTTCAGCCACAGCTGGAAAGTACCTGTGCATGTGAAACCGATCAGGATCATTGCGATGGATTCGAAGGAGAAGTGAGTGTGTTTCAGGCTGTCGATGAGTCCTTCTTTTTTACCTGCTGCCATCTGGTCCGCGTCTGGAAGTGGGAAAAGGAATACCAGTACAAAGAGTACCAGGTAGATGATTCCACATCCATAGAACAGACGGTTGTAGGAAGTAAGTCCTGCTGCAGTTGTAGCTACAGTTGCTCCAAGTACGAATGGAAGCAGCATCTGAGCGATTGCGATAAAGAATTTGATTCCCATGGTTGCAATACCAGGTGCTTTGTAGATGATTTCGGAAACTGCAGGGTAGATACCTGTATCCAGGAATGAGTTTGCGATACCACCAAGGACTGCACATACATATGCGATTGTGTAACCGCCGCTTGTACCTGCGTTAAATGCAAGAGCAAGACCAATCAGGTAGATTGCATAAGAAGCACTACCGATCGCTGTGGAAATGCGACGTCCAAGTTTGTCTGAAAGAGGACCGGCAAATGGAAGGGCAATCAGTCGTCCAAGTCCAAGAGCAGCAGAGATTGCTGTGATTGCCATTGCTTCTACGCCCCATGCAGTAGCGAGAGCTTCCTTAATAACAGCCTGTCCCAGAATAGAACATCCAACGCCGTGGATGAAGTAGTTCAAGTACAAAATTAATGCACTTGGCAGGTATTTCTTGTTCATGTTATTCTCCTTTTCCTAAAGTGATTGTGCTGTTACTGTTCACGTGTAACTGTGAACGGAGTGAACAGTAGTTTTCTTCGGTTTTCTTTTTGTTCTGTCACAAACATCAGAAATGCCGGGTTACATTGTGTTAAAAAAATAACATTTGATTGTATTGTAACAGGAACAATGCATGTAGTCTAATGCTTTTAAAGTGGAAAACTAATGCATTGAATGCATTAATATGGTATAATAACTGATAAATTTTAGCTATTTATATAAGGAAGGAAAATAGGAAAGATCAGGTTGCTGTAGATGGTGCAAACAGTAACGGGTAATACTGCAGAATAAGAGGTATATTATACAGGAGGAGAAGGTAATGACACTAAATCAGATTCTGTATTTTCAGAAAGTGGCAAGACTGGAAAATTATCACCAGGCAGCAGAGGAACTTTATATATCACAACCGTCTCTGAGCCGCTCGATGGCAGTACTGGAAAGCGAACTTGGGGTAGCTTTATTTGAAAAAAAAGGCAGGGGAGTGACACTGACCAAGGCAGGACAGCTTTTTCTGGAGCATGCAGACCGGATCGCAGCAGACTGCGATGTGGCAGTGGGTAAAATGCAGGAGCTTTCTGCGGATGGCGGCAAAATTGATATCGGTTATATTTTTCCGCTTGCGGGTCATTATATTCCACATAAGGTAAGAGAATTTCTGGATAAAGAAGAAAATAAAAACGTAGTTTTTAATTTCTGGCAGAATCATACACCGGCAATCGCTGCGAAAGTGCGTACCGGAGAACTGGATATCGGATTTGGGGGTTATCTGAAAAAAGAGGATATGGAATTTTTTCCACTCAGTGCACAGGAGCTGGTGATCATTACACCAAAGAAGCATCCGCTTGCCGGAATCCGGGAAGTGCCACTTTCAGAGATGAATCATTATCCCGTGATTGGTTATGAGAAAGAATCCTGGATGGGAACGTATGCAAAATATTTATACAGAAAATACCAGATCGAACCAAATACGATCGTAGAATGTCCGGATGAATATTCTATCGTGTCTTTGGTAAGAGAGAACTTCGGAATTGCCCTGATGCCACAGACAGATATTCTTTTGGATGCAGATGGTATCAATATCCACAAATTAAAGGGTTTGCAGATCTATCGTCAGGTGTTTATGTTCTGGATGAAAGACCGTTATCGTCTGCCGGCTGTAGAGCGTTTTATCAATTATATGAAGGAGCAGCAGGCAGAAGATGCGAATGATACCGAAAACGTATCAAAAGTTTATCTGAAAGATATTGTTAATTTTTAATACAAAGAGTTATGATAATTGTGTCACAAACAAAGGATTGCCACTCATGTGAATATCATATTTTATTATTTATGAATGAATAGGAGATTATTTCATGAAGAGTGATTACCCAAAGATTTTTGAACCAATTACGATTAAAAGAACGACTATTAAAAACCGTATTGCAATGACTCCGATGGGAACCAACTACGGTGAAACAAGTGGTGAGATGAGTAACCGTCATATGAATTACTACTCACTTCGTGCAAAAGGCGGCACAGGTCTTATCATTCTGGAGAATGCCAACATCGAGTATCCGGCAGGCTCTAATGGTACAAGTCAGATCCGTATCGACCATGACAGTTTTATGCCACGTTATTATCAGCTCGTAGAAAACCTTCATAAAAATGGTGCGACTGTAGCAATTCAGGTAAACCATGCCGGAGCATCTGCTTCTTCCGCAAGAACCGGAATGGAAACTGTTTCTTCTTCCAATATCCCTACAAAGGCAGGCGGAGAAGTTCCGCGTCCGATGACAAAAGAAGAAATCCTTACAACTGTAAAAAAATACGGAGAGGCTGCAAAGCGTGTCCAGGCAATTGGATTTGATGCAATCGAGATCCACTGCGGACATTCTTATCTGATGAGCCAGTTTATCTCTCCTTATTATAATAAGAGAACAGACGAGTTCGGAGGTTCTGTAGAAAACCGTCTTCGTTTCCCACGTATGGTACTCGAAGAGGTTCGTAAAAATGTAGGACCATGGTTCCCGATCATCGTTCGTATCTCTGCTGAAGAAAGAGTACCGGGTGGAAACACTCTGGAAGATACACTGGAATATCTGGAATATCTGGATGAGTTCGTAGATATGTATGATGTTTCCTGTGGCCTGAATCCGTCTCTTCAGTACCAGATCGACTCCAATTTCCTTCCGGATGGCTGGAGATCCTATATGGCAAGAGCCGTAAAAGACAAATTTAAGAAACCGGTCATCAATGCTGGTAACTATCGTGATCCGAAGATCGTTGAGAAAGTTCTCGAAAGTGGGGATGTGGACATCGTCGGAATGGGACGTGGTCTGATCGCAGAGCCGAATTGGGTTAAGAAAGTCGAGAACGGAGAAGAAGATATTCTTCGTAAATGTATTTCATGTAATGTTGGATGTGCAGGAAACCGTATCGGCGTAAACCGTCCGATCCGTTGTACCGTCAACCCGGCTGTACCGGAAGGTGATATTTATAAAGCACTTAAAGTTAACAAAAACTGCAATGTTGTAGTAGTAGGGGGCGGAACAGCCGGACTGGAAGCAGCATGTACAGCTGCTGAAGTTGGATGTAATGTTTTTGTTCTGGAGAAAAAAGATCACCTTGGCGGTCTTTCTACATTTATTTCTGATCTTCCGAGCAAGACTCGTATGAAAGATTTCCCGAAATATCTGGAAGCACGTGCTGCAAGACTGAAAAATCTTTATGTTTTCCTGAACACAGAGGCAACTGTTGAGAAAGTAAAACAGTTCAAACCGGATATCGTTGTAAATGCAACAGGTTCCGTGCCGCTTGTTCCACCGATTAAAGGGCTGAAAGAGAACATTGAGGCCGGAAATGTGGCTACGATCTTTGATATGATCAATAATCTGAATGCAGGAAAATACCCGGATGAAGCCTGTCAGGGCAAAAAAGTCGTCGTAGTCGGCGGAGGTTCTGTAGGACTTGATGTGATTGAATACTTCGCGCCTCGCGGAGCAGAGTGTACGATCATCGATATGCTTCCTCAGATCGGTATGCTTGCAGATCCGATCACCAAATGTTCCATGCGTGAGACACACGATAAGTATGGTGTTAAGGAATATGTAAACACAGCACTTCAGGAAGTAAAAGAAAATGCATTCACAGTAAAACTTCCGGATGGTCAGATCAAGGATATGGAATTCGATCTTGGCTTCAACTGCCTTGGAATGCGTTCTAACAATCCGGTACTTCCGGGACTTGAAGAGGCATTTAAAGATACAGATACTTATGTATACACTATTGGTGATTCCGTTCGTGCCCGCCGTATCATGGAAGGTACCATGGAAGGACGTGCAATCCTGAACGTACTTGAATCTCAGGGTTATCTGCACTTAGAGCCACTTGAATAAATGATACCAAGGGATCAAAGCTCCAAATGTCGGGCGTGCTTGCATGCCAAGACATTTGAACTTGGATCCCGCTCAAACATGAGAAAGTAGCGATTTGCATAGCGAATCTGCGGATTTAATTCAAAAAGAAAAGAGGAAAAAATCATGCCAAACATTACAGGACATACAGAATTAGTAGGATTAATGGCTTA
>JAERMT010000270.1_pt1 | contig 32065 bp, 26 predicted proteins | sample 9267081 | NCBI WGS metagenome assembly JAERMT01 (sample SAMN17071939, study PRJNA684904) | human gut metagenome | isolation source: diarrhea sample from child under the age of five | host: Homo sapiens | place: South Africa: Mafikeng, Mafikeng Provincial Hospital | collected 2019-09
ATGAAGTTGGCAAAGAAAACGCATTTATCTTCGGTCTGAGTGCAGATGAAGTTATCAACTATGAAAACAACGGTGGATATGATCCGAGAGTTATCTACAATACAGATGATGAGATCCGTCAGGTGCTGACAGAGCTTGTTAATGGAACGTTCTCCTCTGATACAGAACTGTTCCGTGACCTGTACAATTCTCTTCTTAACCAGAATGGTGGAGAAAGAGCAGACCAGTACTTTATCCTTGCTGATTTCCGTTCCTATGCAGCAGCACAGAAGAAAGTGGAAGAAGCCTACAAAGATGAAAAAGGCTGGGCTCGTATGGCTATGCTGAACACAGCATGCGCTGGTAAGTTCACATCTGACAGAACTATCCAGGAATATGTGGATGATATCTGGCATCTGGACAAAGTTTTCGTAAAGTAAAAACTCTGCAAAGGGGACTTTGCCAGTCCCCTCTGCACACCCCTGGGCAGAAAGGCAAAAAATTTCCAGATAACATAAGACAGAAGGAAAGTATAAGATATGCTTGGCTCCTGGATTGTGGTATGGGGAAGTGTATCCTGTGTGGGGACAGATAGATGGAATAAATAAAGGGAATCTGGATTTTCAGTAAAATTGAAAATTCTGATTCCCTTTTTTACATAAGGTCGGATGGGGTGAATGTGGATTGCTACCAGGTACATCCGGGAGCTGTGTGGATAAGTTCTGCCAGATATGTGCGGATTTCTTCCATCTGGCGGGCTGTATCGGGATTGCTGTATGGGATGCGGTCAATGATTCGGTTCAGGTAGTTGTGTTCTTGGATAATATCGAGGCTTGCGCGGAAATAGATATCGCTGAAGTAGGCAACGTAGGATACCCAGTAGTCCATTTTGGTAACCCGGTCAGGGGAGTAGACGCACTGATTTTTAAAAACGGTGCCGTATACAACCGGGGTGATTTCCTGTGCGCCGATTTCTTCGGCAGAGGCGCCCATAAATACCTGAAGGTCATCTTTTAATTTGACGCGACAGTTGTCCAGTTTGTCAGCATCGCGGATCAGGCGTGCATGAAGAAGATTACGCGGATCAGTGATTCCATCAAGACAGAAATCGCTGTGATGTGCAATGGAGGTTTTGATGATATCATCCCAGGTGTCTTCTGAAACGAACTGGCGGATCATGCCTTCCTCAAATAAAACCTTTACACCGTAGGCCGCATGATCCATGGTGGTTGGTTCGAAGCTGTCAAAGCGTTTTAACTGTTCAAAACGGCCTATGTCATGGAGAAGGGCGATAATACGTGCAAGTTCGGTGTCTTCTTCTGATAATCGCATGCGATGGCAGATTTCTTCCATGGCATGTACGACACCGTAGGTATGTATGATTTTGAGACGGACTTTATCGTTGTTACTGTCATAGCCATCCAGGTATTTCTCGAATTGCTGTTTTGCATTGTTGTAATTCATAGATATTCATCCCTTTACGTTTTTATCTCAGTATATAAAAATATAAAATGCTTGACAAAATTCGACAGAGAATAAGTACGATATGTGCTATTCTGAAGATGTTACCGTCCCCACAGGTGTGGAGGGGAGGTGTAAGAATGGAGAGCTTTCTGAGCTTTATAATTGCTGTCATGGCTGGTGTGGTATGTCACTGCATCAACAAATGGTTGGATGGCGATGAATGATTGGTGACCAGCCTGTGGTATAAGCCGCCACAATAAAATGGAATAGAAAAACCCTCGGACCAGCCCTCCGAGGGTTTTCGCATTTGGTGCTTGGAAAGTTTCTAAGCTTCTGATGACATTATAGCATATGAAAAAATAGCTTACAATATGCAAAAACAAGATTCGTTTGACAAGATTCGACAAAAAATGACATCTTTATTGCTTCAAGAGATTTTTTCGGTATTCTCTCGGGCTGCAACCCTTGATCTTACTGAATACTTTTGTGTAATAGTTGGAATCTGAAAATCCGGTCTTTTCAGCAATGTTGCTGATGGATTCTTTTGTATTCAGGTATTCCAGGCTTCGCTCGATTCGGTATTCTTTAAGAAAAGCGAAGAGTGTAGTATTCATATGTCGCTTGAACAGGCGGGTGCATTCGCTTTCACACAGATGTATATTTTCGGAAATATCTGTAAGAGTGATCCGGTTCATGTAATTCTGCTCTATATACGAGAGGATTTTACGGATACGTTCATACTCTGTGAGATCAGATGCGGGAGATACAGCCTGAAGCGGAAAATGCTCTGCCAGCAGTTTCCACATAGTCTGCATATGTATGGAAATATCCAGCTCATAGAAATCAGGCTTTTCTTTGTCCAGGGAGATGACTTTCAGCATATGGTCGCGAAAAATCGTATGCCAGTTTTCAGAATAATCGATATGCATGGCACATACGGCAAGATTCTGTATGACAGGATCTACATATTTGGTACAAATCGTACTCTGAAAGAAGCCGTAGATCAGCTTGGAATCAAAGGTGATCGGAATATAAGAACAGTCTTCCTGATCCTCCATTTCACCGGAATGTAGTGCATTGGAATTGCAGAAAATAATGTCTCCTTCCTTCAGATGGAAGGAACGATTATTCACACGGTAATGCATCGAGCCTTTTTTTATATAGGTGATTTCAATCTCCGGATGACAGTGCCACAGGAAGGAATTGGAATCATACTCTGATAAACGCTGGTAACTGACGAGAAACGGAAAATGATCGCTGCCGTGTTTTTTTAATTCTTTTTGAAACTGATTTGTGATGATCTGCATGGACTCTGGCCTCCGTTAAGTAGCGTCAAACGCATAAAATTACAGATAGTGTTCTTTTATTATAGGCATATTTTTATATAAAACGCAAGATTTTACCATTTTTTCGCAGATTAATTAAGGAATTTTACTATAGATACGTTATAATAAAATTACAGGATGTATTTAGATCGTAAAAAATATAAAGGAGAATGAAATCATGAATTTACCGGAAACAGCAAAACTTCAGGAAATTTACGGGGAAACAGAAATCAGCGGAGCACGTTTCAAAAATCTTGCAGATAATTTTTCAAAAATATATGGGCAGGATAAGGCAGAATATTTTACAGCACCTGGAAGAACAGAGATCATTGGTAACCATACAGATCATAACGGTGGTAAAGTAATTGCAGGAAGCATTAATCTGGATACGATAGGGGCAGCTTATCCGAATGGAACACAGGTGATTCGTATCACAAGTGAAGGATACAGGGATGAAATCGTAGTTGACCTTACAAAACTCAGCAAGAGTAATTACAAAAAAGGCACAGCAGCACTTGTAGCAGGAATGATGGAAGGTGCGCAGAAGAATGGTTTTGAAACAGGTGGATTTGACGCTTATGTCAGCACCAATGTTATTGCGGCAGCAGGTGTCAGCTCTTCTGCTTCTTTTGAAATGCTGATCTGTACGATCATTGATTACTTTTTCAATGAGAGCAAAATGTCCTTTAATGATTATGCCAAAGTAGGTCAGTACGCAGAAAATGTATACTGGGACAAGGCATCCGGAATGATGGATCAGATGGCATGTGCAGTTGGTGGTCCGGTACTGTTTGATTTTGCAGACAGAGATAACCTGAAATATAGCAAACTGGATTTTTCTTTCGGAAAATTTGGATACAGACTTGTTATTGTAAACACAGGAAAAGGTCATGCAGATCTCAGTCAGGAATATTCTGAGATCCCTGGTGAGATGAAAGCGGTTGCAAAAGTACTTGGTGTGGAACTTCTTCATGAAACAAATGTAGATGCACTTCTTGAACACTGCAATGAAATTGAAGATGACAGAGCCGTCCTTCGTGCACTTCATTTCTTTGGAGAAACATCACGTGTAGAAGATGCTGCAGATGCGATTCATCACAATGATTATGACAAGTTCCTTGAACTGATCGATGAGTCAGGAAAATCTTCATGGGAACTTCTTCAGAACTGCTACACAATGAAAGATTTTCATGAGCAGAAGATTACCAGAACACTTGCATTGACTCAGCTCTTCCTCAAGAAGATCGGGGCAGGTGTATGCCGTGTTCATGGAGGCGGTTTTGCAGGTGTTATCGCAGCAATCGTGCCGGAAAAAGAACAGGATAATTACGTAGAATATATTTCCAGATTTGTTGGAAAAGAAAATGTATATCCGATGGACATCCGCGCGATCGGAGCAGTACATATTGGATAATATGAAAGATAAACGACAACAGTTGATTATCCTTTGAAAATTATTAAAATACATACATAAAAAACATAAGGTATCATAAATACAGACAAAGGAGAGATTCTTTGAAGATCATTTCCTATATTTCTGTATTTATGATACCTTTTTTATACCAGTGATTTATTCTTTTCAAGCATTTTGTAAATGATATTTTGAGTATAAGTTCCGAGATGCTTCTGATCCTCTTTGGAAAGTTCTTTTACATAGATCGGTTTACCGTATTCCAGAACAACATGTGTGGATTTGATCTTTGGCATATGTGCCTCAAAAATTTCTGCGGTATTGTTCATCGCCATCGGGATGATCGCACATCCGGATTTGCTGGCAATTTTGAAACTTCCCTCATGGAACGGAAGGAGTTCCAGTTCATCCTTGTTTTTGTTCCGGGTTCCTTCCGGGAAGATGCAGATGGAGATGCCGGATTTGATCTTTTCAATAGCGGTAAGGATGGTTTTCAGTCCCTGTTTGATATCCTTACGATCCAGAAACAGGCAATGCAGATAGCGCATCCAGTTGGAAAGAAGCGGATATCGTTCCATTTCTTTCTTTGCAATATAACCGGTACGGATCGGGCAGCGACTGTAGGAAAGTACAATGTCAAAGTAGCTTCTGTGATTACCAATATAAAGGACTGGTGTGTCTTTTGGGACATTTTCTTCACCGATTATCGTGACCTTGGTTCCGGCTTCCCACAGAATAAATTTAAAAACTGCCTGGATAATACGAAGAGAGCTGATCTCTTTTGTTCGCGGTGAAAATTTTCCGATGATCCATTCCACAAAAAGGATTGGAATAGATAAAATCAGAAATCCAATGACCGTGATGGCAACAATAACTAAACGAATCATAATGAATTCCTCTTTCTGTCAAAAAGATGTCCCGCATGGCAAGACTCTGGTACAAGTATAAGTGATTTTGCAAATACTTGCAATAAATGTTTTATACTCTGCATAGAATACATACTGAAGAAATCTAATACCGGGAAATGAGAGAATTTATGAAAAAAGCAGCTTCTCTGCTGTGTCTGGCAGTGCTTTTTCTTATGTTGGGCGGATGTCAGATGATACGGATCGAGGAAGAAAATAAAACACCACTTGCATATACCGTGATCGAGGATTCCCAGATTCCGGAAGAAATGCAGGAGCTGATCAGAGAAAAGAAAGAAACAGAATTTCAGATTGCCTATCAGAAGGGAACGGAGCTGTTTCTGGCAAAAGGGTATGGGCGACAGATGAGTGGAGGATACAGCATTCAGGTAAAAGAACTTTCTGCATCTTCAAATGCAGTTTTTTTTGAAACAAAACTGATCGGTCCGACGGAAAAGATTCAGGGCGGGGAACCGTCATATCCGTATATTGTGATAAAGACAGGATACCGGGATGGTCCGGTGCAGTTTCAGTGAGACGGGAGGATGGAATCGTGGAATTAAAAAAAGAAGATATTCAGATATTAAGGACAAAGAGCAAGGCATCCAGCCAGGTAACATTTGATGTGGATTACAATGTACCGGATGTAAAACCGGACATTGGACGTATGATTCAGAATAAGGGGGAGATGACAGTAGAAGAAGTGCGCCTGAATGAAGGGCATGCATTTCTGAAAGGAAAACTGCAGGCAGATCTTCTTTATGTCGGTGAGGAGGATGGCAGGATCTACAGTCTTTCTGCAAATCTTCCAATGGAAGAGACACTGAATCTGGATGGAATAGTCAACGGGGATAAAATGTGCCTGAAATGGGAAATTGAGGATCTGAGCATTCATATCATCCATTCCAGAAAAATGAATATTAAAGCAGTGGTTACTTTTTTGGCTTCTGTAGATGAGCTGACAGGAGTACGGCTTCCGGTATCTCTTGATGATGAGACAGTATCTGTGCAGAAAAAACCAATGCGTGTACTGAGTCTTGCAATACATAAAAAGGACACTATGCGCCTGAAAGAAGAAATAACACTTGTATCGAATAAACCTAATATAGCAGAACTGCTCTGGTATACAACAGAAGTTCGTGGGCTGGATCTCAGACCTGAAGAAAACAGTGTAAAGGCCAAAGGAGAACTTTTTATTTTTGCATTATATACAGGTGATGATGAAAGTGGAACGCTCCAGTGGATAGAACATTCTATACCATTTAATGGAGAGGTGGAGTGCTCAGGCTGTATTTCGGAAATGATCCCAAATCTGGAAGCTGCTGTGATCAATCAGACCCTGGAGGTAAAACCGGATGCGGATGGAGAAGAAAGAAAGCTTCAGGCAGATGTTGTACTGGAACTGGATATGAAGCTTTATCAGGAAGAAGATCATGAGGTCATCATGGATGTGTATACACCGTTTCGTCAGTGTATGCCAAAAGGTCGGAAAGAGATACTGGAAAGTCTTCTTGTCCGTAATTTCTCCCGATGCAGGATCGCAGACAGGATAGAAGTCAAAGAGACACAGGGGAAGATCCTTCAGATCTGTCACAGCCAGGGCAAAATAAAAATAGACAAAATCCAAATCGTTAAAGATGGAATTCTGGCAGAAGGAATTGTACGACTAAAAGTGCTGTATATTGTAGAAAATGATGAAATGCCGTTTTATTCCATGGAAGCAATGCTGCCGTTCAGTCACGTAGTTGAAGCCAAAGGCATTACAGAAAACAGTGTATATTATCTGCATACGGAACTGGAACAGCTTTCAACGACAATGGTAGACAGCAATGATATTGAGATCCGGGCGACGATAGGACTGAATGTGCTTGTGATCCAGTGCAGTGAGGAGATGATTCTTGAAAAAATTGAAGAAATTCCACTGGATCAGGAAAAAATCCGAAATATGCCGGGAATTACAGTGTATATCATGAAACCAGGTGATACATTGTGGAATATTGCGAAAAAATTTTATACAACGGTGGAGGAGATCATACAGATGAATGATCTGGACGGGGATGAGGTATCTTCCGGAACACCTCTTGTTCTGGTGAAAAAAGTCGAAGAATAATATTGAATTTAGTATGAAAATCGGCTAGAATATAGCCAGATCATGTTTGTATACAAAGTACAAAGGAACGAAAAGTACAAAGGATGGAAGGTGAATTTATGCGTTTACGTGCAATGGCCAAGATTAATCTGGGACTGGATGTTCTTCGCAAAAGAGAGGATGGATATCATGAGGTTCGAATGATCATGCAGACGATCCAGATGTATGATCTTCTGGATATCCGGAAGAAGGAAGAACCGGGGATCTCCTTATCTACCAATCTTCCATATGTCCCGTCAGATGAAAGAAATCTGGTATATAAAGCAGCAAAACTTCTTATGGATGAATTTGATATCAAAGAAGGACTTTCCATGAAGCTGACGAAATTTATTCCGGTGGCAGCTGGTATGGCCGGAGGAAGTTCGGATGCAGCTGCAGCATTTGTAGGAGTGAATCGCCTGTTTCGTCTTGGATTAAGTGAAGAGGAACTGATGAAGAGGGCAGTACAGGTCGGTGCAGATGTTCCGTATTGTGTTATGCGTGGAACTGCACTTGCAGAAGGAATTGGAGAGAAACTGATCAGACTTCCGGGACTGCCGAAATGCTATGTGCTGGTTGGCAAACCGGGAATCAATGTTTCCACAAAACTTGCCTATGAGAATCTTCATCTGGATCAGATTCAGTCACACCCGGATATTGATGGAATGATCAGTGACATTGAGAATCAGGATCTTCACAGTCTTACTGCGAAAATGCAAAATGTTTTTGAACCGGGAATCATCAGTCAGTATCCGGTTATTCAGGAGATTAAAGATCTTATGGAAGCGAACGGTGCGCTTAAGGCAATGATGAGCGGAAGCGGACCGACCGTCTTTGGAATATTTGATGACCGCAGTAAACTTCGGGAAGCTACGGAAGCGCTTCGCAACAGTCATCTGGCGAAAACTGTATTTGCAACACAGATATACAATAAAAAGTAAGAAAGGGGAAGTACTTATGATAAATGATTTTTCTGTAGACATGAATGAATATCTGCCATTACGCGATGTTGTATTTAATACACTCCGTAAAGCAATTTTAAAAGGTGAACTGAAGCCTGGAGAACGACTGATGGAAATTGCACTTGCAGAACGTCTTGGTGTCAGCAGGACTCCGGTAAGGGAAGCTATGCGAAAACTGGAACTGGAAGGTCTGGTTGTGATGATTCCCCGAAGAGGTGCACAGGTTGCCAATATCACAGAGAAAGATCTGAATGATGTTCTGGAAGTTCGAATTGCTCTGGAAAATCTTTCTATTGAAAATGCATGTGCACGTATGACAGAGGAACAGCTGGCGGAATTGTGGAAAGCGGCCAAAGACTTCGAAGCAACTATGGCAGAGGGTAATCTGGTCAAGCTTGCAGAGGCCGATGTGGCATTTCACGAAGTGATTTATAAATCTTCTGATAACAGAAGACTGAATCAGGTATTGAATAATCTTCGGGAACAGATTTATCGTTACCGTGTGGAGTATCTGAAGGATGAAGAGACAAGAAATCTTCTCGTCAAAGAACATGAAGAAATTTACGAAGCAATTCGTAATCGTGATGTAAAACAGGCACAGGAGATTTCCTATCAGCATATTGAGAATCAGCGGGAGGCAATCATACGGTCTATCCGTGAAGAGACACAGAACCGACAGGTTCATAAATAAAACGGTCAGCAGTGTCTGCACACATAAAATCTTATAATCTGGTTATTCTAAAAGAGATGCATAAAGTGTATCTCTTTTTTTATGTAATAGGAAATTACTCCGTAATGTTCCTATTACACAAAAACGCTCCGCGAGGATGCGACCAGATGCATGTGGAATATGTCTGCTAAAGCAGACTGCATCTGGCGCGCAAAGCGTAACAAGTCCCTCAAAGATTGAGGGATTCAGGGAGTTTGAAGCGGACTTGTCCGCTTTGTTCTATTCTCAATTTTATTATAGCAGTTATCTGCCTTCAGGAGGAAATGATGAGAGAAGCAGTAGAAGGACCAGTAAAAGAAACAGAGCAGATCAGGATTTCGTCAAATCTGAGGGATAATGAGATATATATCCGAAAGCAATGCGAAAATTGTGCAGATATTCTGGTACGTCCGATGCGTCTGGGAGAAGATCGTAAAGTGGACTGCCTTATGGTTTATATTGAAGTTACGGTATCGAATATGATGCTGGATGATTCAGCGATTGGAAAAATGATCAATCATTTCTGGAAAATACCGCCGGAAAAAATACAGGAATTTCTCAAAAATAACAGTCTGGGCATTGCAGATGTGCAGAAACTGGAAAATATGGATGAAGTTTTTGGAGCAATCCTGTCTGGAAATGCAGTGTTTTTTATAGATGGTTACAATAAGGCAATGAAAATCTCCAGCAAAGGGTATCCGGATATGGGAGTCTCTGAGGCAGAATCAGAAAAGGTATTGCGTGGTTCCAGGGAAGGTTTCTCAGATTCGGTAAAGACAAATTCTGCGCTTGTACGCAAAAGAATCCGTGATACCCGAATGAAAGTAGAAGAATATCAGAGTGGAGTCCGTTCCAATACAACGATTCAGATACTGTATATCGAAGATCTGGTACATGAAGAACTTCTGGAAGAGGTCAAAAACAGGCTGGAAGAATACAAAATAGATGGAATTCTGGACAGTGGAATGCTGGAACAGCTGACTGAGAAACCCTGGTATTCGCCTTTTCCGCAGTATCAGGTGACGGAACGCCCGGATCGGACGGCACTGGAACTTCTCAATGGAAAAATAGCACTTCTGTGTGATAATTCTCCGTCTGCCCTGATCCTGCCAGGTGCATTCAGCAGTTTTATGGAGAGCAGTGAAGACTGGTATCATCATTTTGAGATGGCAACATTTCTTCGAATACTGCGTTATCTGGCATTGCTGACAGCAACATTGCTTCCGGGATTGTATCTGGCAGTGATCCGGTTTCATACACAGATATTGCCAACGAATCTTTTGCTGTCTTTTGCAGATGCAAGGGAGGGAGTACCTTTTTCAAGTGTGACAGAACTGGTTTTACTGGAACTCGCTTTTGAACTGATACGGGAAGCCGGAGTCAGGGTACCCGGTGCACTTGGAAATGCAATCGGAATAGTAGGCGGCCTGATCATAGGAGATGCGGCAGTCAGTGCCAATCTGGTAAGTCCTATTGTTGTTATGATCGTAGCACTTACGGCACTTGGATCTATGGTCATACCGGATGAAGAATTTGCAGCTGCTTTTCGCCTGCTGAAATATGGATTTTTGATTCTGGGAGGCTATCTTGGAATATATGGAGTTGTCCTTGGCATCTATCTTACAGTATCACATCTGTCAGGACTGTTGAGCTTTGGAATACCGTATCTGGTGCCTTTTTTGGAAGAACAATCCGTTAGACAGACAGGTAATGGTATTTTTCGAATACCTTTCAAAGCCAGAAAATACAGACCGGTCTATGCAAGAAAGGAACAGAGGATCCGTCTGAGAAAGATCTCAGACAGGAAGGGGCGTGAGTCATGAAATATGCAGAAAACAATCGTATATCACACAGACAGTTGTATCATCAGATTATACTTTCTTTTCTTGCGCCACTTCTGATCTGTATTCCGGGAAATGACGGAGAACAGGGACTGTCTGGAGCAGTGGGCATCATGGCGGCAGTTCTGATCCTTTTGCTGTATGTCTTTTTTCTGATGAGAACTTCTTACTGTTATGCAGATCCTGTAAAAATAATGGGAAAGCTGAAAGGCAGCCTGTTGGGAATCTTTTTCTTAATATATCTGATCATGACAGGAGTTTATATTCTTTCACTTATTGAGCAGATCGTACCGGTGTGGGCAGTATCAGGGATTGCAACCGGATGGCTGATTTTCTGGGCGGTTGTAGTCTGTGCATATGGTGCAGATCATGGGATGCAGCGCAGAGGGCGGATGGCCGGTGTCTCGGGAGGAATTTTTTTATTTGTGATCATACTTATGCTGCTGTTGTGTATCGGGCAGGGGAATGCAGAATATTTGAAAGAAATGCTGCGGGAAAGTCGATTGTGGGGAAAGGAGATCGTTTACAGCACGTATGATGTGGTGTGTGCTTTTTCGGGGATCAGCCTTCTTCCGTTTGTATTGCAGAATGTTGAAAAAAGAGGAAATTCCGGAAAAATCGTAACATCGGCCATTCTTACAGTCAGCGGAATTTTACTGCTTATTCTTTTTATCCTGCCTTCTGTATTGGGGTGGGGACGGATACAGAAAGAACTTTATCCGGTCCTTCCGCTGATGGCAGGAGCAGACCTGCCGGGAAATGTACTTGCCAGGTTTGATGTACTCTGGATTGGTTTTTTATTGTACGGGCTTTTTTTTGCACTGGGAAGCTGTTTCCATTACGGAATCCATATACTGGATACGGTGCATCTGAGAAGCGGAAAATACTGGTTTCCCATAGTAATTTATGCGTTTTCTTTTGTCAGAATAGATGACAGAGGGATCGCAGATTTCTACAAAATGTATCTGGGAACATTTTTTGTTCCGGGACTGGTGCTGATCCAGATCTGTCTGCTTTTCCGGGGACAGAAAAAGAGAAGAAAAAAAACAGCTTCTGCAGTGGCTGTTTTAATGGTATTTATTCTGAGCTGTACCGGTTGTGCCGGAATAGAACCGGAAAAGAGAATGTATCCGCTGGCTATGGGAGTTGATGTGTCTGAGGGAGAATACATTTTGACCTATGCAATGCCGGATCTTCCCAGAGCGACCGGTCAGGGAAAAGAGGAAGAGGATGGCAATCAGACACTCCAGGTCCGTGGGAAAAGTTTTGAGGAAATAAAAAGTCGTTATGAAAGATCCCAGGAAAAATATCTGGATATCGGACATTTGCAGATACTGATACTGAGTCAGGACCTGACTGAAATCGATATGTGGAAAGATTTTTTTGAATATCTCAGAGAAGAACCGCTGGCAGGAGAAAATATATATGTATTTCAGACGCAGGAACCGGAAAAACTGCTGGGCTGGAAGGAAGGTGGAACATCGGTCGGAGAATATATTACAGGTCTCATGGAAAACCGAATGGACAGAGAACAGAAAAATGGTGTGACTCTGCGGCAGGTCTATTATCAGTGGTATCAGAATGGAACTTTAAAGAAACTTCCGAAAATTACACTTTCCGAAGATCAGATCCAGGTCTGGCTGGAATAATATGGCGATTTTGGGGAATACTTCTGAAAGAATATTATTTTGCAAAGCAAATAACAAAAAGAAACAGGAGGTCCCGGGATGAAACAGATATACAAAAAAGAAAACAGAATCCTGCTCTCTATGATAACAGGAATGATAGTCATCAGTCTGCTGTGTGGAATACAATGGAGAGGATCGCAGAAAAATGTTCTGGCATGGTGGGGCAGTATTTATCCGGAGTTCTGTTTTTCAGAATGGGATCAGTATGGCTGCGATGTCGAAAAATTTCCATCAGAACAGAGGCCAAAGATATCCTTCTGGCTTGCGAAAGCTATTGAGAGGTGGTAAGATATCGATATGTTCGGAAAAGTTCATTTTACTTTTTCGAACATATAAAACAGAACTGGAGAATTACATATGAAGATAGATAGAGATGCACCGATCGGTGTGTTTGATTCCGGAGTAGGTGGCCTGACAGTGGCACGTGAGATCATGCGTAATCTTCCTTCGGAAAAGATTGTTTATTTTGGTGATACAGCCAGAGTTCCATACGGCAGTAAATCCAGAGATACGGTTATTCGCTACTCCAGACAGATCATTCATTTTCTGAAAGAACAGCAGGTGAAAGCAATTGTGATCGCCTGTAACACAGCAAGTGCATTTGCGCTTGATGCGGTACAGCATGAACAGGATATACCGGTTCTTGGCGTGATTGGGGCAGGAGCAAAGGTTGCTGCAGAAGAGACAGTCAATAAAAGAGTTGGTGTGATCGGTACGGTCGGCACAGTTGGCAGTGGAATTCACGAAGCTTATCTGAAGAAACTGGATCCGGAAATTACGGTGATCGGTAAGGCCTGCCCACTGTTTGTACCTCTGGTAGAGGAAGGCTGGCTGCATGATCCGGTGACCGTAGAAGTTGCAAACCGATATCTGCAGGAACTGAAAGATAAAGATGTGGATACACTGATTCTCGGCTGTACGCATTATCCGCTGATCCGATCTACGATCCGGGAAGTTATGGGAGAAAAAGTAAGACTGGTAAATCCGGCGTATGAGACGGCTTTGGAACTGAAGAATCTTCTGCAGAAAACAAATATGCTCAGTACCGGACAGCAGGAAGAGGAATTTCCTTATCGATTTTATGTAAGTGATCTTGCAGATGAGTTTAAGGAATTTGCCAATTCGATTCTTCCTTATGATGTGGAAATGACTAAGAAAATTGATATTGAAAAATATTGATAATTATCAGAATCAGGAGAGATATATGAAAAAAGATGTACTTATACATGTACGCGGGCTTCAGATGATGGATTCGGAAGAGGAACAGGAACCAATCGAGATCGTTGTCCCGGGACAGTATTATTATCGAAATGGAAGTCATTATCTTCGTTATGAAGAAATGATGGACGATACGGCAGAACCGACGGTTAACTATATCAAGATGTCAGCGCAGGGAGTGGAAGTCCGCAAGCAGGGGCAGGTAAATGTACATATGGTTTTCGAACAGGGTAAGAAAAATATGACATTTTATTCTACACCGTTTGGAACACTTCAGATGGGGATTGCAGCAACCGGTTTGGAATTGCAGGAAGAAGAGGATAATATTCATCTGAAAGTTGATTATGCACTGGATATGAATGAGGAACATGTGGCTGACTGCTATCTTACGGTTCAGGCACAGTCCAGAGATTCGGAGAATCTTATATTGTAATAAGTATTGATAGAACTAAAGAGAAAAAAGAAATGCCTGGGAGATGATTCTCTCAGGCATTTTGCATGTGTCCTTATTTGTTGCGTAATCTTTTGAAAAAGCCTTTTTTCTTAGGAGCCGGTGTTTCCAGGGAACCACGGATTCCTTTAACGCCAACGATATATAAACCGCTGACTTCGGCCTTGACTTCTTTTTTGACCGGAATCTGATCAAAAACTTTTTCATCTGCGATCAGAACGGAGATCTTTGGTCCGACTTTTGCTTTAACGATTGGCAGTTTGGAACGGCGCATCAGCTTCGGTGCCTGGTCGATCACCATCTGAGGAAGACCGGATTCTTTTAACGGAAGTCGCTTCTTATCAATAATCAGCATAGAAACGGTTTGCTTAGCAGCTTCAATCTGGGCCTGCTGTTCTTCTTGTTTCTTCTGAGCCTTTTTTCCAAAGAAATAAAGAGCTATCAGAGCAGCGATCAGAACGACCAGGATCACAAGAAGGACGATGGTAAGTGTACTCATAGATACCCTCCTCAATATGTAATTTACAAACTTATGTCATGCGAATTATATTCTAACATCATTTATTACAAAAGGCAAACAAATTAATAAAATTCCATAAAGAATAGGAAAAGTTATAGCAAAGGTACAGAGAAACAGGTATAATAAATTTACGGTTTTTAGAAAAACCTGAAAGATAAATTTATTTGTGGGTACACTAAGAATTACAGAACAAAGAGTCTGGAGAGTTAGTATGGAGAAGAAAAATGACAGGAATAAAAATACCAGTCAGAATAAACTGTATTCAGATGAAATAAAAGAAATGGAACGTTTGTCAGAGGAGCAGGAAAAGGCACTTCGCGAGAGACGTCAGGCAAGAAAACATCGCATAAAAAAGCAGGAACGAAGAAAAAAAATGATCGTATTGGGAAGCATGGCCGTTGTTACCGTAGTGGTAGCAGTGAGTGCAGTCACCGGAATCGTCAGTTTTGTGACCAGAGAAAGCAGGCAAAGTCAGGTTTCATCAAAAAAATCAGCAGAAAAGGACTCATCGGAGCCGACTTTGACAAATACGGTGAAACAGAGTCGTTCAGATCTGGAAGTGGATGAGAGAACCCCGGAGGAAATTCTGGCAGATGCGAAGCTTCTCGCAGTACAATATGATTATGACAAGGCAATCAGCCTGCTTCAGAAATACAGTGGCTATAAAAAGAATACAGAAATGCAGGATGCGGTAAAACAATATGAAGAAATAAAAGCTTCCTGTAAGTCCTGGCCACTGGAAGAAGTTACACATGTTTTTTATCATACACTGATCAAAGATCCATCTAAAGCATTTGATGGAGACTATAAAGAAGCTGATTACAATCAAGTTATGACAACGATCGATGAATTCAACAAGATTACAGAGACTATGTATGAGAAAGGCTATGTCATGGTCAGTATCTATGATATGGCTAAGGCAGATGCTGATGGCAATATAACAGAAGGAGAGATCCTTCTCCCGGAAGGAAAGATTCCGTTTGTTCTTTCACAGGACGATGTCTGTTATTATCATTATATGGATGGTGATGGATATGCATCGAAGCTGGTTGTTGATGAGAATGGAAAAATCCGGAACGAATATATAGAGGATGATGGAAGCGTTTCTGTCGGAGATTATGATATGGTTCCACTGATCGACCGTTTTGTAGAAGAACATCCGGATTTTTCATACAGAGGAGCAAAAGGAATTGTGGCACTTACCGGTTATAATGGTATTTTAGGATATCGTACAGACCAGAGCTATGAGACACGTCCGGATGATCTGGATGCCAATAAGGTTGAATGGCTGGATGCACATCCTGATTTCAGCCTGGCGAAAGAAAGAGAGGGCGCCAAGAAAGTCGCAGATGCCATGAAAGCAGAGGGATGGCTTTTTGCAAGTCACACCTGGGGGCATCAGAATGTAGGGCAGATAGGACTGGAAACACTTCAGACCGATACCCGGAAATTCAAAGATAATGTAGATCCGCTGATCGGAGGTACAGATATCATTATATTTGCGTTTGGTACAGACCTCTGTGGACCGGAGGATTATCACGGCGATAAATTTGAATATTTAAAAGGTGCAGGATACAATTATTTTTGCAATGTAGATTCAAGTAAATATTATGTACAGATAAGAGAGCGGTATTTCCGTCAGGGGAGAAGAAATTTGGACGGATACCGTATGTATTACCAACCGGAGCTTCTGGAGGATCTTTTTGATGTAAAGAGTGTTTTTGATCCGGTAAGACCGACACCGGTGCCGCCAATGGCATAACTGATAAAAGGGGATAAAGAATGAAAAAAAGAGCATTAATACTTACAGCAGTACTTACTGCAGCAGCACTGACAGGGGGAAGTGGTTATCTGCCGGTTACAGACGGCATAAGATCTAAAATGATACAGAACGTTTATGCAGATGCAGAGGATTCAAAAGAATCTGCAGACACAGAAACTTCTGATTCTGTGCTTGATCAGGCAACGATCATGTATCAGCAGTATAATTATGATGAGGCAATCAAATTGCTGAAAAAGCAGGATGATTTTACAAAAAATAAAGATTACATGGATCTTGCTGCAAAATGCCAGATTGCGAAAAAATCACTGGTTGAATATCCTCTTGAAAAAATTACACATGTATTTTTTCATACATTGATCGAGGACACATCCAGAGCATTTGATGGAGATTCAAAATCCGGAAATTATAATCAGGTCATGACAACAGTCAGTGAGTTTAATAAGATCATTCAGATCATGTATGACAAGGGCTATGTACTGGTAAGTCCACATGATATGGCAACGGTAAATAAAGACGGTACGATGAGCAGGGGCAAGATCATGGTTCCGGAGGGTAAGATTCCGTTTGTCCTTTCGCAGGATGATGTCAGCTATTACCATTATATGGACGGCGATGGCTGTGCATCCAAACTTGTACTTGACGAGAATGGAGAGGTAAAGAACGAATATGTTGATGCTGACGGAAATGTTTTAGTCGGAGATTATGATCTGGTACCGCTTCTGGATTCTTTTATCAAAGAACATCCGGATTTTTCCTATCATGGACGTAAGGGAATCCTTGCGATGACCGGTTATAACGGAGTACTGGGATACAGAACAGACAGTGCATATAAGACCGGCGAAAACCTTCAGGATGACCAGAAAAAATTCCTGGAAGATCATCCTGATTTCGATTATGACCAGGATGTAAAAGATGCGACCAAAGTGGCAGATGCCATGAAGGCAGAGGGATGGGAATTCGCAAGCCATACCTGGGGACATATGAATGCAACAGAGCGTTCTGCTGAGGATCTTAAGACAGACGATGAGAAATGGAAAGCAAATGTAGCCCCGATCCTTGGAGATACAGATATGATCATTTTTGCGTTTGGTGCAGATATTGGTGACTGGGAAGGTTACTCTTCTGATAATCCGAAATTTCAGTATTATAAGAGTGCGGGTTATGACTACTTCTGTAATGTAGATTCCAGTCAGTACTTTGTACAGATCACAGATCAGTATTTCCGACAGGGAAGAAGAAATCTGGATGGTTACAGAATGTATTATAACCCGGATATGCTGAGCGATCTTTTTGATGTATCTGAGGTATGGGATTCTTCCAGACCGACACCAGTACCAGAAATGTGATATGCAGATTTGAAAGGAGTTTTATTATGAAGAAAAAAACAGTTGCAGCGATGTTGGTAATGTGCATGGCTTTATCTGCCACAGCATGTGGCGGATCTGATACAAAAGAAACCAAAACCGAGACAACACAGGATACAGGGGATAAAAAAGATTCTGCATCCTCAGATAAAAAAACATCTGCTTCGGCAGTCAGACTGGTGTCTGTTTCTGATGTTTCAAAATATGTTACGATTGGAGAATATAAGGGACTGACACTGGACAGAGCATCGGTTACTGTAACGGATGATGATGTACAGGCAGAGATCGATCATAATCTTGAAGAAAACGGAACAGAGGTAAATGACGGAACAGTAGAAGAGGGCGATTCGGTAACGATTAATTTTACCGGAACGATAGACGGAAAAGAATTTGATGGGGGTTCTGCAGAAGATTATGATCTTGTGATTGGCGAGGGCGGAATGATCGATGGATTCGAGGATGGAATCATTGGCATGAAAAAGGGAGAGACAAAAGAACTGGACCTGACTTTCCCGGATGATTACTATGAAGAATCTGTTGCCGGTAAACCGGTTGTGTTTAAAGTTACGCTGCAGAAGTTCACGCGGCCTTCCGAACTGAATGATGAGTGGGTAGCTGCCAATACAGAATACAAGACAGTTGACGAGTATCGTGCAGCCGTCAAAAAAGAACTCGAAGAAAATGAGAAAAAATCGGCAGATTATGATCTTTACAGTAATGCCTGGAGCGAAGTACTCGCAAATTCTGAAGTAAAAGAATATCCGGAAGAAGATGTGGATAAGGCGGTTGAAGCATACAAAAAACTCAATGAAAATTATGTCAAAGAAGCAGGTATGGAAATGTCTGATTTCCTTAAGACTCAGGGAATGTCTGAAGAAGATTATGAGGAAGACTGCCAGCAGTATGCAGAATCCAAAGTGGAACAGAACCTTATTGTTCAGGGAATCATGGATGCAGAAGGACTCAGTCTTGACGATGACGATATACAGACATTAAAAGACGAGCTGTTATCAGAATATGGCTATGAGAGTTTTGATCAGCTGGTTGCATATTATGGTGAACAGGAAGTAAATGAATCACTGGCACTGATGCGTGTGGAACGTTTTATAGTGGATAATGCGACAGTAAATGAAACTTCTGCAACAGAAGCTGATGTGGCAAATGAAGATGCAGATCCGGAAAGTGAAAACACCGGAGTTGATGCTGCAGAAGACACTACAGAAGATAATGCGTCAGAGGAAGATAGCAGTGACACTGCAGAAGAAAGTGAGGAAACTGCATCGGAAGATGATGTGGCAAATGAAGGATGATCATAAAAAATGGAAATGTTTTTCAGGAAGATGGAAGTTTTTGCAGGGAAACACTTTATATCAGAAATCACAGGCTGACAGAGGCATTTGAAGAAACATCTGAAGAGGAAGTTATAGATGCCGAGGGTCTTATGGTCATTCCAGGTCTTGTGGATATTCACAGCCATGGAGCATATGGGGAAGATTTTTCTGACGGTGATCCGGAAGGCCTGAAAAAAATCTTAAGATATGAGAGACAAAGTGGAATAACATCATATTGTCCGACTTCCATGACACTTCCGAAGGAACAGCTTAAGAAGATTTTCAAAGGGATCAGGGAAGCAGAAAAGTCTGGCGATGGAGCAACGGTTGCAGGTATCAATATGGAAGGACCGTTTCTGGATCCTGTTAAGAAGGGCGCACATGTGGAAGAATGGATCACAGAACCGGATGCAGATTTTGTAAAGGAATTGAATGAAGTATCAGGTGGAAGAATCCGACTTGTAACACTGGCACCTAATGTAAAAGGAGCTATGGACTTCATACGGGAAATGAAGGAAGAAGTACAGATATCTCTGGGACATACAGCGGCAGATTATGAATGTGCGGCAGAAGCAATGGCACTGGGAGCACATCACGTAACGCATCTTTATAATGCGATGCAGCCGTTGGCTCACAGAGAACCGGGACTGATCGGAGCGGCTTCGGATGATCCGGAATGTATGGTTGAACTGATCTGTGATGGCTATCATATTCATCCGGCTGTAATCAGAGCGACATTCAGAATGTTCGGACCGGAAAGAGTCATTTTGATCAGTGATTCCATGCGTGCAACAGGGATGAAAAACGGTACATATGAGCTTGGCGGACAGGAAGTAACTGTGAAGGACCGCAAGGCAGTGCTGAAAGACGGAACACTTGCAGGATCTGCGACAAATTTATTTGGCTGTATGTGTAAAGCAATAGAATTTGGTGTGCCTGTAGACCAGGCGATTTTTGCAGCCACGAGAAATCCGGCAAGAAGTATTGGGATTTATGACAGAACAGGGTCTGTTCATACAGGTAAAGAGGCAGATATTCTTCTGTTAACAGAGAATTTTGAATTAAAAAGAGTTATCTGATATACCTGCTGAAGTATTGGATCATCATTCACAGAATAACTTGATTTAGTTCAGGAATTGTGATTGTATTTCGGAACTAAATGCGTTATGATAATAAATAGACAAAAAAGTTATAGAAAATACAGCAGGTGGAGTAGATGGATAAAAGGGTATTGCGTGAACGAATGCGCAAAAAGCAACAGCAGATAAGACGTCGTCAGATGATGAAAAAAGGCGCGTATGTTGTGGCTGTGATACTCGTATTCATATTTGTAATACGGGGAATTATTCTTCCGGTCATTAATCGGGTCGGAGGGAAAAATACAGATAAACCGGCACAGGTACAGGCAGAAACAGATACGAATGCGAATACCAATACAGGAGATTCAGGAACTGAGACACAGATAGAAAAAGACACAAATGCAGCAATCCGTAAACCGCTGAAGGGTGCGAGTGATCTGACAAAGGCTTCTCAGCTGACTGCTGGCTGGCATGAGGATGAGAACGGCAAATGGTATCAGAACGCGGATGGTACATATTATGCAGGCGGCCTGCAGGAAATAGATGGTTCTACATATTATTTTGGAGACAATGGTTATGCACAGACCGGATGGGTGAGCGTTGGATTTGACGATTACTATTTCAATGATGATGGAACTTATGATCCAAGTCAGCACAAGACCAGAATTGCATTTACCTTTGATGATGGCGCGGGAGAGTATACCGATGAACTTCTGGACTGTCTGGAACAGAACAATGCGCATGCTACTTTCTTTATGTTAGGTCAGAATATAGGCAGTTGGGAGTCAGAAGTTCAGCGAATGGTGGACATTGGATGTGAGGTCGGATCTCATTCCTGGGATCATCTGAATCTGTATGATCTTGATATGGATGCAGTTGCCAAAGAGTTTTCAGATACAGATGCAGCTCTGGAGAAGGCATGTGGACAGAAGGCAAGTGTTGCCAGAGCACCATATGGAAACTGGAATGATGATATCATTTCTACAGTTAATAAGCCATTCTTTACATGGTCACTGGACTCTCTGGACTGGAGCTATCTTGATGTCAACAAGGACTATGATGCTGTTATGAATGGGGATCTTACAGACGGTTCTATCATTCTTATGCATGATATTCATGAGCCATCTGTACAGGCAGCAATCAAGATGATCCCGGAACTGGTAGCCAAAGGCTATAAACTGATGACAGTCAGTGAGCTTGCAGCAGCCAAGGGAGTTACTTTACAGAATGCAAACTATTCTGATTTCTGGGACAGTTCACTTCAGAAGGGTATCGTTGCAGGATATAATGGCGGCTCTTCTGACGGAAGCAGTGATGGCACAGCGGTATCGGATGGTACTACCTCAGATGACGGTTCTGATGTAAGTGATACAGGCTCTTCGGACAGCAGTGATGTCAGTGATGGAAGTGATGAGAGTTCCGACAGTTCTTCCGGAGATGACAGCTCAGGAGGCGATGACTCTTCCGGAAATGACAGCTCAGGAGGCGATGACTCTTCCGGGGCTGGAAGTTCATCAGATGACAGTTCCGGAGATAACAGCTCAGACGATGGATCTTATGATGACAGTTCCGGAGACGGAAGTGATTATGCAGATGAGGACTCCGGAGATGGGTATGATACAGGATATTAATTCTATATAAAATAAGAATCCACAAAAGAGGACAAGTTCGAAAGCGCAATCGGACAAGTCCTCTTTTTTGTGTACTTGTAATTTCTTATTTTAATTGACGGGAACATTATGGATTGGTATAATATGTCTATAAAAATGCAAAATATCAGCATAATAAATGTGCATAATGCTGATGTGAGGCGCAGAGTTGTAAAGAGTGCCGGAATAAAATAGCTGTTAAGGGAGGTACGTTTGAATGGGAGAGAAGTTGCAGTTTACAGAGCTGGATCAGTATCTGTTCGGACAGGGAACCCATTATGACATTTACAGGAAATTAGGAGCCCATCCGACGATACAGAGGCGTAAGAAAGGTGTATATTTTGCTGTGTGGGCACCAAATGCCAGATCAGTTTCTGTTGTTGGAGAGTTTAATAACTGGAATACACAGGCAAATCCAATGAAGAAAGTCGGACCAATTGGGGTATATGAGACATTTATACCCGGAGCAAAGGTTGGAGATCTTTATAAATTCTATATTATCGGCTATCATGGTGAAGAATTATACAAAGCTGATCCATATGGCAATGAAGCAGAACTGAGACCTGGCACTGCATCCAGAATTGCGGACATTTCTGATTATAAATGGAAAGATACTACCTGGATGAAAAGACGTCCGGAATTTGATGAAATCAGAGATCCTATGGCCATTTATGAGGTACACCCCGGTTCCTGGAAGAAACATGAAGCAAAAGATGAAGATGATCCGGGATTTTATAATTACCGTGAACTGGCACATGAACTTGCTGCCTATGTAAAGAAAATGGGTTATACACATGTAGAACTTATGGGAATTGCCGAGCATCCGTTTGATGGCTCATGGGGATATCAGGTCACAGGATATTATGCACCAACCTCCCGTTATGGTTCTGTTCAGGATTTCAAGTATATGATCGATTATCTGCACCGTAATAAGATTGGAGTTATTCTGGACTGGGTACCGGCGCATTTTCCGAAAGATGCACAGGGCCTCGCAAATTTTGACGGTACAGCAGTATATGAACATGAAGATCCGAGACAGGGAGAGCATCCGGACTGGGGAACCAAGATTTATAACTATGGCCGTCCGGAGGTCAAAAACTTCCTGATTGCCAATGCACTCTACTGGATTGAAGAGTGTCATGTAGACGGACTTCGTGTTGATGCAGTAGCATCTATGCTTTATCTGGATTATGGAAAGAAGGATGGCGAGTGGGTTGCTAATAAATATGGTGATAACAAAAACCTTGAAGCAATTGAGTTTTTCAAACATTTGAATACCGTTGTACTTGGAAGAAATCATGGAACGGTCATGATAGCAGAAGAATCTACCGCATGGCCACAGGTTACCGGAAAAGCTGAAGATGGAGGACTTGGATTCTCTTTGAAATGGAATATGGGATGGATGAATGATTTTCTTGAATACATGAAATTGGATCCATATTTCCGTAAGGACAATCACAATAAGATGACATTTTCTATGACTTATGCATACAGTGAAAAATATGTCCTTGTCATCTCGCATGATGAAGTCGTACATTTGAAATGTTCTATGGTTAATAAGATGCCAGGCTATCCGGAAGAAAAGATTCGTAATTTGAAAGCTGCGTATGCATTTATGCTGTTCCATCCAGGCAAAAAACTTCTGTTTATGGGACAGGAATTTGGACAGCTGCGTGAATGGAGTGAGGAGAGGGAGCTTGACTGGTATCTTCTGAATGAAAAACCACATCAGGATCTTCAGGAGTTTGTAAAGACGCTTTTACATATGTATACAAAGTATCCTGCATTGTATGCAGGGGACAACGATCCTGACGGATTTGAGTGGATCAATGCAGACGATGCATACAGAAGTATTTTCAGTCTGGTAATAAAATCTCCTACAAAGAGAAATAACCTTCTGTTTATTGTAAACTTTACGCCGGTTGACCGCCCGGATTATCGTGTCGGTGTTCCAAAGAAAAAACAGTATAAATTGATCATGAATGAACATGGACTTTTGGAGAAACCGGAGGTATTTAAAGCAGAGGCACAGGAATGTGATCACAGAGAGTTTTCGTTTGACTATCCACTGCCAGGATATGGTGTTGCGGTGTTTACTTATTGACAATTCCATTGTAAAAATTAACCAATTTTGTGCATCGATAATTATATAAATTTAACAAATAAAATCGTTGCAATTTAAGAAAATATAGGTTATACTGAACGCGACTGAGGAAAATCATTTGGAAACTCAGTATTTACATGAAATGCAGTAAGTTGAACATAAAAAAAAGATTTTGAAAGGAGATTTACAATGAAAGTATCTAATATTAAAGACATCGAGAAATTTTTTGAAGTAGTAGACAGCTGCCAGGGCAAAGTTGAACTGGTAACAGGTGAAGGTGACAGACTGAACCTCAAATCCAAACTGTCCCAGTACGTATCTCTTGCAAACATCTTCTCCGGCGGAGAAATTCCGGAACTTGAGATTGTAGCATATGAGAAAGAAGATATCGACAAACTTCTCAGCTTCATGATCAACGGTTGATTTTAAAGAGTATAGAGTGGGGACGTGACTGGTTCATGTCCCCATTACCCATATAAAGGGATAATAACCAGGGGGTATTTTATGCCTCCTGGTCAAATTGCGTTATAAGTTAGCGGTATAAAACAAATAATATAAAGTAATTTAGCAATCATTTTGCCCATGGGCAGAAAGCGAGGAAATGCAATCATGGAAAAAACTAAAATTGACATTATCTCCGGTTTCCTTGGAGCCGGTAAAACAACACTGATCAAGAAACTTCTGAAAGATGCCTTTCAGGGGGAGCAGGTCGTACTGATTGAAAATGAATTTGGTGAGATCGGCATTGATGGAGGATTTCTGAAAGAAGCCGGAATCCAGATCCGTGAAATGAACTCAGGATGTATCTGCTGCTCACTGGTTGGTGATTTTGGTGCATCTTTGAAAGAAGTTATCAGCAAATATCACCCGGACAGAATCCTGATCGAGCCATCTGGTGTCGGCAAATTATCTGATGTCATTAAAGCAGTACAGGGCGTAGAAGAAGAAACAGGACTGGTTCTGAACAGCTACACTACTGTTGTTGATGCAAAGAAATGCAAAATGTATATGAGAAATTTCGGTGAATTTTTCAACAATCAGGTTGAATATGCCGGAGCGATCATCATGAGCCGTACAGATATTGTTGACGAAGCAAAAGCACAGGCATCACTGGAACTGCTTCGTGAGATTAACTCCAAAGCAGCGATCATCACAACACCAATCGAGAAACTGGAAGGTAAAAAACTTCTGGAGGTTATGGAGCATCCGGTATCTCTGGCAGATGAGCTGATGGAAGAAGAGGAAGTATGCCCGGAATGCGGACATGTGCATGAACATGGCGAACATCATCATCACGACCATGATGAAGAATGTGGATGCGGACATGACCACGATCATGAAGAACATGAGCATCATCATCACGACCATGATGAAGAATGCGGATGCGGACATGACCACGCTCATGAAGAACATGAACATCATCATCACGACCATGATGAAGAATGCGGATGCGGACATGACCACGCTCATGAAGAACATGAGCATCATCATCACGACCATGATCATGAATGCGGATGTGGACACGACCATCATGACCATCACCATCATCATGCAGATGAAGTATTTACAAGTTGGGGTCGTGAGACAATTAAGAAATATACAAAAGAAAATCTTGAGAAGATGCTGGAAGCTCTTTCTGCATCTGATGAATATGGAATCATTCTCCGTGCAAAAGGAATGCTTCCGGCAGAAGATGGAACATGGATTTATTTTGATATGGTTCCGGAAGAAACGGAAATCCGTGAAGGCGCACCGGAATATACAGGTCGTCTCTGCGTGATCGGATCTAAACTGAATGAGGACAAACTGGCTGAGCTTTTTGGCCTGTAATCATAGAGGAGAATACAGACAATGGATGAGATCAAAGTACCGATTTATTTAATGACCGGTTTCCTGGAAAGTGGCAAGACTTCTTTCCTGAGTTTTACCATACAGCAGGATTATTTCCATACGGATGGAAAGACACTTCTGATCCTCTGTGAGGAAGGGGAGGAAGAATACGATCCGGCAATTCTTGAAGCCAATAATACTGTTGTGGAGGTAATTGAAAATGAGGAAGACTTTACAACAGACAGACTGGTTGCCATGGATATTCTTCATCAGCCGGAGCGTGTTATCATAGAATATAATGGCATGTGGCTGGTAAGCAATTTTGAAAAAATGCAGCTGCCGACAGGCTGGGGAGTAGAACAGCAGATTACCTATGTAGATGGAAGTACTTTCCAGATGTATATGGCGAACATGAAATCCATTTTTATGGATATGATAAAAAATACAGATATGGTTATCTTCAACCGTTGCAAAAAGGAAGATCCACTTCCGACTTATCGACGTGGAATCAAGGTCGCAAATCAGAGAGCAGAAGTTATCTTTGAGGATGAAGAAGGCGAGCTGGGTGATATTTTCCAGGATGAAATGCCATTTGATATGAATGCGCCGGTTATCGAGATTCTTCCGGAAGATTATGGCATCTGGTTTGTGGATGCAATGGATCATCCGGAAAATTATGAAGGCAAAACAGTCAAGTTTAAAGCAAGAGTCATGAAACCTCGCGGAATGGGAAGTAAATTCTTTGTTCCGGGACGTACAGCCATGACTTGCTGTGCAGATGATACTACATTTCTTGGTTATGTATGTAAGAGCGCATATGCGCCGAAACTGACGCCGGGAGAATGGGTAGAAGTTACAGCCAAAGTCGGCATTGAGAAACGTAACGAATACCAGGGTGAAGAAGGTATCGTACTTGATGCGGAGCATGTAGAGCAGTGTGATCCACTGGAAGACGAAATGGTTTATTTTAATTAATACAGCGAGGAAATTCTGATGTATCTGATCGTAGGTTTGGGAAATCCCGGAAGGCAGTATGAAGCCACACGCCATAATATGGGATTTGATGTGATTGATAAGCTTGTGGAGGAATATAATGTTCCACAGTCTGGCGTGAAATTCAATGCCATGTACGGAAAGGGAAGAATCGAAGGACAACCTGTCATTCTGATGAAGCCGCTTTCTTATATGAATCTCAGTGGTGGTCCTGTCCGGGATATGGCAAACTACTTCAAAATCGATCCGGAGACAGAGATGATCGTTATTTATGACGATATTGATCTGGAACCGGGACAGCTTCGTATCCGTAAGAAAGGCAGTGCCGGTGGGCACAATGGAATCAAGCATATCATTCAACAGCTTGGTACACAGACGTTTGTTCGTATCAAGGTTGGTGTCGGAGCCAAACCAAAAGGATGGGATCTGGCAGATCATGTACTTGGCAGATTCGGAAGCAATGAACGTAAGCTTGTGGAAGAGGCGCAGGAGAGAGCCTGCAAAGCTGTAGAGATGATCCTGGCTGACAGTGTGGATGCGGCCATGAACCAGTTCAACAAGAAAATGGAGAATGTATGAAGACATTTTTGCAGCCTCTGCAGAATCTTGCAGAGATGGAAGAAATACAAAAACAGGCAAAAAAGAATCGTGGAATTCTGGAGATCAGTGGTTGTATGGAGTCCCAGAAAGCTCATCTTATGTATGGGCTTTCCGGGCTTTTTCCATGTCATCTGGTAATTGCCGCAGATGAAAAATCTGCGAAAGAACTGTATGAAGATTATCGTTTTTATGATAAACGTGTTTATTACTATCCGGCAAAGGATCTTCTTTTTTTTCAGGCAGATATACATGGGAATCTGCTGATTCGTCAGCGAATGCAGGTGATTCGCGCTCTTCTGGAACGTGAGGATGAGATTACGGTCGTTACCAGTATTGATGGCTGTATGGACTATCTTGCACCTCTGGAAAAAATAGAAAAACAACTGATTCATTTTCGCAATGACAGCACCCTGGATATGGATAAACTGACAGCTGCGCTTGTCCATATGGGGTATGAACGCGTTGGACAGGTAGAGATGCCAGGACAGTTTTCCATCCGTGGAGGAATCATTGATATTTATTCTCTGACAGAAGAAAATCCCTGGCGTATTGAACTGTGGGGAGATGAAATTGATTCGATCCGCAGTTTTGATGCACAGAGCCAGCGTTCTCTTGAAAACCTGGATGATGTTACAATTTATCCTGCAGCAGAACAGCCAATGGAGAAAAATGGTGTCTCATTTCTCGATTATTTTAAAGAAACTGAAACTCTGTTTTTTTTGGATGAACTTAATCATCTGGAGGAAAATGCAAAAGCTGTGCAGGAGGAATTCCAGCAAAGTTGTGAGAATCGGAAGGAAAAGGGCGAGATCAGTCTTTCTGGTGACTGGATGTGTACATGGGAGGAATTGTGTCATAAGATAAATGACAGAAATTGTGTTGCCATGTCTTTGCTGGATCCGAAGAAATCTAACTGGAAAATTTCAGGTCAGTTTAATATCACAGTAAAATCTATGAGCTCTTATCAAAGCAGTTTTGAACTGTTGGTAAAGGATCTGAAACAGTACAAAAAAGAAGGATATCAGATCGTTTTGCTGTCCGGTTCCAGAACCCGTGCAGAACGTCTGGCAAAAGATCTTCAGGAAGAAGGTCTGAACGCATTCTACGGACAGGATTCTGATCGTGTTCTGCAGCCGGGAGAGATCATGGTGGCGTATGGCCATGCACGGAGGGGATTTGAATATCCGCTGGTTAAATTTGCAGTCATCACAGAGACAGATATCTTTGGAAAAGAGCAGAAAAAGCGTAAAAAGAAAAAAGAATACAATGGAAAGAGAATCCAGGACTTTTCGGAACTTTCCATTGGAGACTATGTAGTGCATGAAAAGCATGGACTCGGTATTTACAAAGGTATTGAGAAAGTTGCAGTAGATAAAGTTGCAAAGGATTATATCAAAATCGAATATCGTAATGGAAGTAATCTGTATATTCTTGCAACACAGCTGGATGCACTACAGAAATATTCTGGGGCAGAAACAGCAAAACCGCCGAAACTGAATCGGCTTGGTGGGCAGGAATGGAAAAAGACGAAATCCAGAGTCCGCGGTGCCGTGCAGAATATTGCAAGGGAACTTGTGGAGCTTTATGCAGTCCGCCAGGAAAAAGAAGGTTATGTCTGTGGACCAGATACCGTCTGGCAGCGAGAGTTTGAAGAGATGTTTCCGTATGAGGAAACAGAAGATCAGCTGGCTGCGATCGAAGATACTAAGAAAGATATGGAGAGCACCAAGATTATGGACCGTCTTGTGTGTGGGGATGTCGGATATGGCAAGACAGAGGTTGCGCTGCGAGCTGCGTTTAAAGCAGTTCAGGAAAGCCGCCAGGTTGTATATCTTGTACCGACCACGATTCTTGCACAGCAGGTTTATAACACCTTTATTCAGCGAATGAAAGAGTTTCCGGTGAGAGTAGATCTTCTTTGTCGGTTCCGTACGGCTGCGCAGCAGAAAAAGACGATCGCAGATCTGAAAAAAGGTCAGGTGGATATCGTAGTCGGTACACACAGAGTACTTTCGAAGGATGTGGAATATAAAAATCTGGGACTTCTTATCATCGATGAAGAACAGCGTTTTGGTGTGGTTCATAAAGAAAAGATCAAACAGCTGAAAAAAGATATTGATGTACTGACGTTAACGGCAACACCGATTCCGCGAACACTCCATATGAGTATGATCGGTATCCGCGACATGAGTGTCCTGGAAGAGCCTCCGATGGATCGTGTTCCGATTCAGACATATGTTATGGAGTATGATGAGGAAACGGTAAGAGAGGCGATCAACCGTGAGCTTCGAAGAGGCGGTCAGGTTTATTATGTTTATAACCGCGTGAATGATATTGCAGATGTGACGGCAAGGATCGCGAAGCTTCTGCCGGATGCGAGAGTGGATTTTGCCCATGGACAGATGAGTGAGCGAGAGCTGGAAGCAGTCATGTATGCATTTATTAACGGAGATATAGATGTACTGGTTTCTACAACGATCATTGAGACTGGGCTGGATATTTCCAATGTCAATACGATGATCATTCATGATTCTGACCGATATGGACTTTCACAGCTGTATCAGCTTCGTGGAAGAATCGGACGTTCAAATCGGACTGCTTATGCATTCCTTATGTATCGCAGGAATACAATGTTGAAAGAGACTGCAGAAAAAAGACTTTCTGCGATTCGAGAATATACAGATCTGGGAAGTGGATTCAAGATTGCAATGCGTGATCTGGAACTCAGAGGTGCCGGAAATCTTTTGGGAGCAGAGCAGCATGGGCATATGAATGCAGTAGGGTATGACCTTTACTGCAAGATGCTCAGTGAGGCAGTCAAGGAGGCAAAGGGTATCCATACAATGGAAGATTTTGAGACAACGATCGATCTGAATATGGATGCATTTATACCGGATTCTTATATCAGCAATGAGTATCAGAAACTGGATATTTATAAGAGGATTGCCGGAATTGAGACACAGCAGGATTATGATGATATGCTGGAAGAATTGCTGGATCGCTTCGGTGAAATGCCAAAAGCAGTTCTGAATCTTCTTGTGATCGCCAGAATGAAAGCACAGGCACACCGATGTTATGTGGTGGAGATCAAACAGATCGCTGGGGATATGAAGATTACATTGTATGAACGGGCCAAACTGAATCCAGCAGGTATTCCTGTACTGATGCAGAAATATAGAAGAGGGCTGCAATTCAAGAATGAACAGGAACCCAAATTTATTTTCACTCCGGAGGGAGCTGGAAATACACTGACAGCTCTGACAGATTTTCTGACGGAACTGGAATCGCTTGTAGAAGAATAAAATCCATATAGTCTGATTAAGAGGAGAATCTGTGAAATATCCGTGAAAAGCGGCTATTTTTATGATTCTCCTTGCTCTTAAAGGCAAAAAAGTTTATACTCTTATTTATATGCTAGAATTGTAAAGCAATGGAGGAAGAGATGAAAACAATGACAAAGAGAACAGCTGTTGCAGCTCTTACAGGCGTAATGGCAGTGGGGATGCTCACAGGCTGTGGAGAAAAGAAATTAGATGGAACAAAAACAGTTGCAACAGTGGATGGAACAGAAATCCCGCTTGGAATCGTGAGTCTTTCTGTAAGAGAAGGACAGGCACAGACAGAAGCAATGTATAAGAGCTTTATGGGCGGACAGGATTATTCTATCTGGAGCATGGATGCAAAAGACGGAAAGACCTATGGAGAACAGGCAGTAGAACAGTCTCTGAAAGATGTAGAGCTGATGTACATCATGAAAGAAAAGGCTGCAGACTATAATGTAGAAGTTACAGATGATGATGAGCAGAAGATCGCAGATGCAGCAGCAGCATTTATGGCTGCCAACAGTGAAGAGACACTGCAGGAGCTTGCGGTAAGTGAAGATCAGGTCAAGACATATCTGGAGCTTCAGACTTATAAGAGCAGAATGCATGATCCGCTCATTGCAGATGTAGATAAAGATGTTTCTGATGAAGAAGCACAGCAGTCATCTTTTGATTATGTAAGCATCAGTACAGCAGATCTCAGCGATGATGAGATCAAACAGAAAAAAGAAGATGCACAGAAGATCCTGGATGATCTGAAAGCAGCCGGTTCCGATGGAGATCTGAATGAAATTGCAAAATCAGTGGATGATTCTTATTCTTCCGTAAGTGGTACTTTTGATACGAATGAAGATGCGGCAAAAGAAGATTCTGATGAAGAGTCCGACAGCAGTTCTTCCAGCAGTGCATATCCGGATGAGGTTATGAAAGTTCTCAGAACTCTGAAAGACGGAGAAATCGGTCCGGACGTTATTGAGACAGATACTTCTTACTATGTAGTAAAACTTGATAAAGTAAATGATGAAGAAGCTACAGAGACTAAGAAACAGTCAATTGTCTCGACAAGAGAGAATAAGCTTTATACAGACACAACAGAAAAATGGCTGGATGATGCAGACATCAATGTTGAGAAAAAGGTTCTCAAGACTCTGAAGGTTACGGATAATCACAAATTCTCAATCGCAACTGCAACACCTGAACCGACAGAAGAGGCTGCAGCAACAGAAACACCGGAGGTTACAGAGGCAGCAGAAGAAACAGAGGCAACGGCTACTCCGGAAGCTACAGAGGAGACTGAGGCTACAACAACTCCGGAAGTTACAGAAGCAGCTTCCTATAATACAGATTCTTCTCTTGAAAACCTGTGCGTCGCATTCTCGTTACTTCAGTGATGAGTTAGACGCACTAT
>JAERMT010000283.1_pt1 | contig 31267 bp, 36 predicted proteins | sample 9267081 | NCBI WGS metagenome assembly JAERMT01 (sample SAMN17071939, study PRJNA684904) | human gut metagenome | isolation source: diarrhea sample from child under the age of five | host: Homo sapiens | place: South Africa: Mafikeng, Mafikeng Provincial Hospital | collected 2019-09
CATTGAAAGAGGAACTTTTTGACTGTGAAAAGTTATCCATTGATGTTGACACAAAAATAATAGAAAAAATGGATTAATGAAATAATGAAAAATTACTCAACCAGAAAGTGGGAGAAAAAAAGAGAAGCAATCCTTAAAAGAGATGGATATAAATGCATGGAATGCAGCAGAAAGAATATGACAACATCTGCAACTATGGTGCATCATATAAATCCTGCAGATAGATATCCAGATTTGTTTTTGGCAAATGAAAATCTTATATCACTATGTGATGAGTGTCATAATAAAATGCATGATAGAAAACATAAGACTCTATCAAAGCTGGGAAGAAAGTATCAACAGCTTTACTACAGAAAGAGGGAGACTGATAAGATGACTAAGATAGTATTTGTTGTGGGTCCACCTTGTAGTGGTAAGTCGACATATGTTAGGAAGCATATGGGCAAGAATGACATAGTCTTTGACTATGATGAAATATCAAGAGCCATGACTGGATGTGACCTGCATGACAACAATCCATTTATCAAAAAGTATTTGCATGAGTTTAGAAAAACATTCTTGAAGATGCTTGAGGTTGAATCAGAATTTGACACAGCTTATATAATAACAACTCAGATGAGTAAGTATTACTATGACTATGTGCTTTATGACCCAGATGTTGTTATTATGAGGACAACAAAAGAAGAATGTTTGAAGCGACTTTACGAAGACACAGACAACAGAAACATAGAAGAAGTTAGACGTGTCATATTAGCTTACTACAACGAGCAGGAGACGTGACAAACATCCCCCCTACCTAAAAACATAACACAAGCATAAAGGAAAACGGGGGAAGGATAGACATTTCCAATAGTCTCATTTTTTCAAAAAAGGGGGGAAAATGAGAATTTGATAAAAATCAAAAACGCTCTATATATTGAAAAAACATAATCAAGGAAGGAGGTGGTGATAATCGTGGCAAGAAAAAAAGAAAAAGATTTTAAGTATTACAGGAAAGATATTGTTAAGAAAATGGGAGCTGTTGGTACATATAATAAGTCTTTCGACCATATTATTGACGTATATTCCAATATGCTTTTGGAATATAATCAGATGTTAGAGAAGTTTACTCTTAATGGGTCAGAATATACAATTAAGTATACGAATAAAAGTGGAGCTACTAACTACATCAAAAGTCCTGAATACCTGATAATTGAAAAATTGAGGGTAGATATTATATCTTATTCGAGAGAACTAGGGTTATCACCATCAGGGCTAAAGAAAATAAAAGATGATACGGCCGATAAAAAGGTCTCTAGGCTGGCCCAAGCTTTAAAGGATGTCTAAGAAAAAATTAGATAAGTACCCTAATTACAAGCTGGTTTTTGATTATGTTTACAATGTTGTAGAGGGTAGAATAAATGTAAATAAGGCACAAGTTAAAGGGTGCAAAAGATTTCTTAGAATGCTTGAAGATGATAGGTATGATTTTAACCCAAGGCCTTGCGAAAAAATAATAGGAATAATTGAAAAAACTCTTGTTCATAGACAGGGTGAAGATATTGAGGGGGTGCCAATGCGTGGCAGTCCTTTTTTGTTGCAAGATTTTCATAAATATATAGTTTATGCAATAATGGGGTTTTATTTTAAAGGAACTAGTAAAAGAGTTGTAAGAGAGGCCCTTATTCATATCCCTAGAAAAAATGTAAAGACTACATTTGCAGCTGCACTTGCTTGGGCTCTTAGTTTGTATTATAGAAAATCTGGAAGTAAATGTTATATTGCATCTGCTGCACTTAAGCAGTCTCTTGAAAGTTTTGATTTCATAAATTGGAATATAGAGTTCATGGGTGAGAAAGATTCATTTAGAATTATAGATAATAATCAAGAACATTCAATTCAAAAAGACTTCGGAAGTGAAGGGAGTATGTTTATACAAGCCTTGGCTGCTAATCCAGATAGGCAAGACTCACTTAATTGTAACTTAGCTATATGTGATGAAGTACATGCATTTAAAGTCCCAAAACAATACAATATCATTAAAGAGGCTATGAAGGCTTACACAAACAAGCTTATGATAGGAATTTCAACAGCAGGTGATAATATTAATAGCTTCTACTACAGAAGACTTCAATATGCAGATAAGATTTTGGATGGTCAAATAGAAAATGATGATTTGTTTATATTTAAAGCTGAGGCAGATAAGGAGCCTGATGGAAGCATAGATTTTACAAATCCAAAAATTCATGAAATGGCAAATCCTGGATATGGTGTAACTATAAGGCCAAAAGATATGCTAAATGATTCAATTGAGGCTCTCAATGACCCCCAGCAGAGAAAAGACTTTCTTGCAAAATCACTTAATGTATATACTTCATCAATGAAATCATATTTCAATCTAGATACTTTCAAGGCATCAGATGAAAAATATAATTGGACCATAAATGATTTGTTAAAGTTAAAGTTGGAATGGTTTGGAGGGGCAGATTTATCTAAAATGCATGACTTAACTGCAACTGCTTTATACGCTAGATATGGTGATGTGGATATCATAATTACACATGCTTTTTTCCCATCGACAAGAGCACATTTGAAAGCAGAAGAAGATTCCATCCCACTTTATGAATGGTTAGATGATGGCGACCTTACAATGACAAATGGGGATATCACAGAACACACAGATATAGTTAAATGGTTTTGCAAGATGAGAGACCTTGGGTTTAACATTAAGCAGATAGGCTTTGATAGAAAATTTTCAGAAGAATTTTATTTATATATGAAACAGCAGAGATTCAACATAAAAGACGAGCCACAGTTGTTTATAAATAAAACAAGAGGATTTAGAAGAATTGAGCAAAAAGCTATAGGTGGAAATTTATATTATATGCATTCTAGGGCCTTTGAGTACTGTGTTGAGAATGTTTATGGGATAGAAAAAACAGATGATATGATCCAATATGAAAAGGTAGCGCCTAAAATGAGAATAGACTTATTTGATGCATCTGTTTTTGCATCATGTAGAATGCTTAAGAATATGGAAAAGTCAAACACAGCAAGTAAATGGCTAAAAAATAAAAATAGTGAAAACTAGGAGGTATCATGTTTGAAAAATTTAAAAACAAAAAAACCAGGGCAGAACCCAAAAGCCCAATGATTCAATTTATAAGCACAGACAGTGATTTATATGTTCAAGGCTATACCAGGTTAAGCGATTGTCCTGAAGTTAGGTCGGGAATAGAAAGGATTGCTGATCTAATAGCATCAATGACAATTCATCTTATGGAAAATAAAGAAGACGGTGATGTAAGGGTTAGAAATCAGTTGTCTAAAAAAATTGACATAGAGCCATATTCACTGATGACTGGATTTAACTTTAAGCATTGGCTTGTAAAGTCACTGATGTTAGAGGGAAATGTTTTTGTATATCCAAAAATAAACCGAGAAGGGATACTAGAAGACTTAATTCCAATCACAAATGGTTTTTTACAAAAAAACAATACTGGATATGGGGTAAGGGTTGGAAATAATTATTACAATTCTGATGAGATACTTCACTTTATGATTAATCCAAGGCAAAGAGTTCCATTTGAAGGAGAATCATACAGGGTTGTTTTAAAGGATGTTGCAAAAAATATAAAGCAGGCAAACAAAACCACAAATGAATTTATGAGCAATAGAGTTGTTCCATCACTTATTGTAAAAGTAGATTCGACTGTTGCCGAGCTTGCAAGTGAAGAAGGTAGAGATGGAGTTTATCATAAGTATTTAGAAAGCTCAAAGCAGGGCCAACCCTGGATAATTCCTGCAGAACTATTAGAGGTTCAGCAGGTAAAGCCATTAACTTTAAATGATATAGCTATAAAAGATACAATTGAAATTGATAAGAAAACTGTGGCAGGGATTTTGAATATACCTGCTTTTTTACTTGGAGTTGGAACTTTTAATGCAGAAGAATACAATAATTTTATTCGTAGCAGGATAATGAGTATAGCAAAAAATATTGAACAAGAGTTTACTAAAAAATTGCTATATTCACCAAACCTATATTTTAAGTTTAACTCCAGGTCGCTTTATACTTATTCACTAAAAGAACTTGCAGAAATTGGTTCAACTATGTATGTAAGAGGAATAATGACTGGCAATGAAGTTAGGGATTGGGTGGGTCTATCACCAAAAGAAGGTCTTTCAGAACTTGTGATTTTGGAAAACTACATCCCACTTAACATGATTGATCAGCAAGAAAAGCTAAAAGGGGGTGAAGATGATGCTTAAAGGAAACATACAAAACAGAAATGTAAAGACCAAGTTGGAAATCAGAAGTGATGAAAACGAAGGCAAATTTATAGAGGGCTACTTTGCTATTTTTGGAAAAGAAACTGAGTTGTGGGAAGGTTGCTTTGAGGAAGTAAAACCAAGTGCTTTTGATAACTCTATAAATTCTGATATTAGAGCCTTAATTAATCACGATAGTAAATATGTCCTTGGAAGAACAAAGGCAGCTACTTTAAATTTAAGAGCTGACAATTATGGTTTGTGGGGACGAATAAAAATCAATGAAGAAGATAGTGATGCTATGAATTTATATGCCAGGGTAAAAAGAGGTGATATAGACCAGTGTAGCTTTGGATTTGACATAGTCAAAGAGTCTACAGAAATTAGAGATGATGGAAGTATAAAATGGGCCATTGAAGAAGCTGTACTGCATGAAGTTAGTATTTGTACTTTCCCTGCCTATGAAGATACAAGTGTTCAGGCCAGAGAAAAACAATGCCAGGAAATAAAAAGCAGAAGCATAGAAAAGTGGAAGCTTGAGAGTAAAGAAAGGATGAAAAAGATATGTTAAGAAAAATAATGCTTACAAGAAAGAAAACCCTACTAAAAGATGAGCTAGACGAACTTAGGAAGAAGGGGGAAGACTTTGCAAAAAGAGAAAAAGAGTTAAAAGCTGCTATTGAAGAAGTCAAGACCGAAGAAGAGCAGAAGGTTGTTGATGAGATGATTGACAAGTTTGAAGCAGAAAAGAAGGAGTATGATGAGAATGTCAAAGGCCTTGAAGAAGAAATAGGCGACATTGAAAAAGAGATTGATGAGCTAGAAGATAATGAGCCTGGTGTCCCAACTGATGAGCCAGAACCAGCAGAACCAATTCAGGAAAGAAAAAAAGCAAAAGAAGAAAAGGAGATCGTATCAATGACAAGAAGAAAATATTTCGGTGGAAACACTAGGGAAACTTTAAAATCACATGTGGAAAGAGATGATGTAAAGGACTTTCTTGAAAGAACAAAAAATAAAATTAGGGAAACTAGGGGAGTGAAAGAAGCAGACCTGCTAATTCCTACAGTTACTCTAGAGCTTTTAAGAGATTCTCTTCATGAATATTCAAAGCTAATCAGTAAAGTAAGATTAAGAAAAGTTGCAGGTAAGGCCAGACAGACAATTGCTGGTAGCATTCCAGAAGCCATATGGATGGAAGCGTGCAGCAAATTAAGCGAACTTTCATTTGGCTTTAATGAAGTAGAAATTGACGGTTACAAGGTTGGTGGATTTATTCCAATTTGCAATGCCACACTAGAAGATGCAGATCCTGTTGATTTATATAATGAAATATTATATATGTTAGGCCAGGCAATAGGGCTAGCAATAGATAAGGCTATACTATATGGAACAGGCAAGAAAATGCCACTTGGAATTGTAACAAGGCTTGCCCAGGCTACCCAGCCAGAAGGTTACTCTAGTAAGGACAGAAAGTGGGAGAACTTATCTACAAGCAACTTAGTTAAACTGGAAAATGCTAATGGGGCAGATTTCTTTACTAAGTTTCTTTTAGGCATATCAGGGTTAAAGTCAAACTATGCAACTAAAGAAAAGTTCTGGGTCATGAATGACACAACTAAAAATAAGCTTATGGCAAAGGCTTTGACTTTTGATGCATCTGGAGCTATTGTAGCCAAGATTAATAATGAAATGCCAGTTATTGGTGGTGAAATAATAACATTACCATTCGTACCAGAAGGGGACATGATTGGTGGATATGGCGAATTATACTTGCTTGGGGAAAGAGCAGGGGCGACATTTGCTGCATCTGAACATGCGAATTTCATAGAAGACAATACCTTATTTAAGGGTACAGCTAGATATGATGGCAGGCCAATCATAGCCGAAGCCTTTATTGGAGTAAACATAGAAAATAAGGCCGTTACTAAGACTTTAGATTTTGCAAAAGGCAGTGAAGTATAAGGAGGAGTAATATGATTACAGTATGTGCTATATACGATTTTAAGGACAAGGCAGAAGGAGTCTATAGAAAAGTTGGAGATAGATTCGAGGTAAGCAAGGAAAGATATTTTGAAATACTAGAAAAAGGCGGTGACTGGGTAGTTCCAGTTGCCGAAATCTCTGAGGAAGGTTTAGAGAATGGAGATGAAGAAAATAAAGAGCTAGATGTTACAGCCCCAGAAAATTCTGGTAATTCAGACTCAGAAAACAGCTCTGATAATGTAGAACAAGAAGATGAAAAACCAGAAAAGAGAAAAAAGTCTAGCAAAAGAAAGAGTGAAGACAAGGGAGAATAATGCATATGGATGAAGTTTTAGAGCTTCTAAAACTGAAATTAGGAATTTCGACAAGCAAAAGAGATATAATTTTGAAAAATACAATCGAATCAGTAAAAGTCGAACTAAAAGAGATGCAAGGTATTCAGCTTGATTTGGATAATGAAAGTCATACAGCATTTTTAATCGATTATGCAGAATTTAGGTATAAAGGTGGCGAGGATATTCCTCGCCATTTAAAGTGGAGATTGAATAATTTTTACATAAAAGCAGGTGTAAAAAAATGAAAAGATTAGATGATGTTATAGAACTTTTGCAAGTTGAGATTACTTCTGACAAAGAATTAAACCAGATTAAAAAGCATAAATCTGCACAAGTTTTTTGTAAAGTGGATTCAGTTTCTAGAGGAGAGATTTATAATGCAGCAATAACCGGATTAAGGCCCACCTATACCATAACAATGAATGAATTTGAATATAGTGGGGAGAGTGAAATAAAATATAATGGCCAATTATATTCGGTTTTACGAACATATAAAAAGGATGACTATATAGAATTGACAGTGGGTGGTAAACTTGGCAAAATCGATTGAAGCACAGCTAGAAATAATATTAGATGACTATAGCAAAGAAGTACGTGAGATTCTTGAGGAAGAAATTGAAAAGACTTCAGATGATCTAGTCGCAAATCTCAAAAGAGATAGCCCTAAAAAAACTGGTAAGTATGCTAAATCTTGGACATCTAAAAAAACAGTTACTGAAAGCAATAGAAAAGTAAAAACTGTTTACAATGAAAAAGGCCAATTGACCCATCTTCTTGAACATGGTCATATGACAAGAAATGGAAAAACCAGGACAAAGGCATTTCCTCATATTTTAAAGAATGAAGAAAAAGCAAATGCTCTACTTTTAAAAAGAATTTCTGAAAGGTTGGAAAAATGAAACCTATAGAGAAGATTTTAGAAGAAATAAATCTTCCTGCTGCATATATGAGATTTGGCAGTGTAACGCACCCTCCGTATTTGATTTATTATGCTAGAGGGGCAGATAATTATATCGCTGATGATAGTGTATATCACAGTGAATATAAATATACAATAGAGTATTACTTTACTATCAAATCAAGGGAAAATGAGCAGGAAATAGAAAGTATCCTGAACAAAAATGAAATAGTTTGGGAAAAGTCTGAAGACATATACATTGATTCAGAAGATATGTATTTAATAAAATATTTTATTTAGAAAAGAGGTACAAAATGGCAGGAGAAGCAAATAAAGTAAGATTTGGATTAAGCAATGTCCATATATTCCCAATTCAAAAGGAAGAAGCAGACAAGCTAACATATGGAGAAGTATTTAAGTTGCCAGGTGCGGTAAGCCTATCTTTGGACCCTTCAGGAGATAGCAATCCTTTTTATGCTGATGATGTGATTTATTACAATGAATTTACAAACAATGGCTATGAAGGAGAGCTTGAGATAGCTACCTTGAATGAAGATTTTGAGACAAAAGTACTTGGATATACGAAAGATAAAAATGGGGCAATTGTGGAAAATGTAAATGCAAGGGCTAATAATTTTGCAATGGCTTTTGAATTTAATGGGGACAAAAACAAGGTAAGGCATGTTCTGTATAAGGTATCTGCATCTAGGCCGAAGCTAGAGTCTAACACTAAGGAAGAAAAGACAAAAATCGGAACTGACAAGATAAAGTTTTCTGCAATTCCAGACCCATCAGGAAGAATAAAGGCAAAAGTAATGAAAGGCTCAGAAAGTTATGAGAACTTCTACAAGAAGGTATACACAACAAACGAAAGCGAAGTGTAGGAGGATGCCATGGAAAAAATAATTAATATTGATGGAAGAGATGTTAAGCTAAAAGTAAATGGTGGCTTTTTAATCAAATATAAGACAAGATACAAGCGTGACGCTCTTCAGGATATCATGAAGATTTTTGAAAATGTGAATTCAAATGAACTAGAAAATCTTGAAGATGATTTAACTGCTCAATTTAGGGCCATGCAAAGCATAGATATTGAAATATTCTACAGAATACTTCATATGATGGCCAAAACAGGCAATCCTGATATTACGGATGATGTTGAAGAGTGGTGTTCTAGCTTTGATAATTTGCCAGTATTTGATTTGATGGAAGATATTATTGAGCTTTTCTTATCTTCAATGACTTCTAATATTCAAAAAAAAAGAATTTAGAAAGTGACGATAGTCACGAACTCACTACAGAAAAGCTTATGGCTGGAGCTTTCAAAAGGCATTTGCCCTATGAAGCCTTTTGTGAAATGAATATATGCATGATCATAGATTATATGACTGAATACAATGATATGTTCTATTCTCAAAATGAAAGCAGCACAGACAGAGAAGCAACTCAAAGTGATTTTGATAGATTTTAGCAAAAATAAGGACCTGAAAGGGTCCTTTTTTATTGCGGAAAGGGGGTAAATATGGCAGGAAAAATAAAGGGAATAACGGTCGAGCTTGGCGGTGACTCAACCAAGCTAGACAAGGCTATGAAAGATCTTAACAAAGAAAGTAGAAATCTTGATAGCCAATTAAGGCAAATTAATAATTCGCTAAAATTTAACCCTGGAAATACTGACCTTTTGGCTCAAAAACAGAGAGTTTTGGCAGAAAAAATAGAAAATACTAAAAACAAGCTTGATGTTTTAAAGCAGGCTCAAAAGGAAGCTGAGGCTGCTTTTAAAAATGGAGACATAGGGGCAGAAGAATACGAAAAGCTGCAAAGAGAAATCCTGAAAACTGAAAATCAGTTAAAGAGCCTAAAAAAAGAACAATCTGAAATAAACAAGGGTTGGAAAGAAACTGGAGAGAAACTAAAAGAAGTTGGTCAAAAATCAGAAGCTGTGGGAAAATCCTTAACCAAAGGGGTTACTGCTCCAATTTTAGGCATTGGTGCAGCATCTATAAAAGCATTCACAGAAGTTGATGAGGGCTTAGATATTGTAGTTCAAAAAACTGGAGCTACAGGAAAAGCAGCCCAAGATTTGCAAAAGTCTTTTAAAAATGTCTACTCCAATTTCCCAGCAAGCTCCACAGAAGTAGGAAATGCCTTAGGAGAGGTCAATACGCAGTTTGGATTTTTAGGAAAAGAACTTGAAGACAAGACAAGCTTAATGCTTAAATTTTCTCAGATAAACGGCCAAGATGTAACCCAGTCTACCATCCAATCAAAGCAAGCAATAGAGGCCTTTAATTTAACTGGTAAGGATTTAGACCTTGTGTTAGATAGCGTTACAAAAACCGCACAAAATACTGGGGTTTCTACAGATAAATTGTTTGACAGTGTTGTCAAAGGAGCTCCAGCTCTTCAAGGAATGGGGCTTAACTTTAGCCAGTCTGTTGCCCTTATGGGACAATTTGAGCAGTCCGGTGTAGACTCTACAAAGGCAATGTCTTACCTAACAAAAGCACAAGCAAATTGGGCTAAAGAAGGGAAGACTATGGAACAAGGCCTTACTGAACTTACAGGGAAGATTAAGGGGGCTAAAAACGAACAAGAAGCCATTGCCTTGGCTACTGAAACCTTTGGGACTAAAGCAGGTCCAATGATGGCTAAGGCCATAAAAGATGGTAAGCTGAACTTTGAGGAGTTAGCAGGTGCAGCAAATGGGGCAAAAGGTGCTGTAACTTCAACTTTTGATGAAACAAAGGACCCTATAGACGAATTTAAGGTGGCTATGAATAACCTTAAAATCGCTGGAGCTGAATTAGGCGAAGCACTTCAAAAGGCCCTAGGCCCTATTATAAAAGAAGTAATAGAAAAATTAAAAGGATTTACAAAATGGTTTTCAAGCCTTTCACAAGGGCAAAAAGAATTTATAATAAAAATAGGCCTACTAGCTGCCGCAGTGGGTCCTGTTGTTGTAGTTTTTTCCAAACTCACCCAAGGGGTAGGAGGTTTTGCGATAAAGATGGCAGGACTTTCTGCTAAAATAACACAAGCTGGAGGGGTCATGTCTTTTTTATCTGGAGGAATGGCAAGCCTTATGGGGGTAATATCCACTTTACTACCAATTGTAATTGCTCTTGGTGCTGCCTTTTTAGTAGGTAAATTAATATATGACCACTGGGCAGAAATCAAGCAATTTTTCACAGACACACTGAATGCCTTAAAAGATCTAGTTGAATCTATCTGGGAAGGAATTAAAGCTGTAACTGAGGCTGTATGGGAAGGAATAAAAACATTTTTTATAGGATTGTTTGAATTTTACAAGACCATATTCACCACAGTATTTGAAGCCTTAAAAGTAATAGTAACAAGTGTGTGGGAAGGAATTAAAGTTGTAACGGAAACTATCTGGAATGGGATTAAGGCATTCTTCACAGCCTTATTTGAGTTCTACAAGACTCTGTTTACTACTGTATTTGAAGTTTTAAAAACGATTGTAACAGGTGTTTGGAAAGGGATAAAAGCTGTAACAGAAATTGTATGGAATGGCATTAAAACATACTTTAACAATTTGTTTAATATGTACAAACGAATTTTCACTTCTGTGTTTAACACCATAAAATCTATTGTGACAGGTGTATGGAATGGAATTAAAAACATTACAGCAAGCATTTGGAATGGAATTAAAAATATAATAGGAAATAGTTTAGATGGTGCTGTAAGGACCATCTTTAATTTTGGAAGTAGATTTTATGAGGCAGGTAGAAACATAATAGGTTCAATTGTAGATGGAATTAGGTCAGCTATTAGCTGGGTGACAGACACAGTTCAAGATGTTGTTCAGGGTATTAGAGACTTTTTGCCATTTTCTCCTGCAAAAAGGGGACCTCTTAGAGACCTTAATAGGTTGAATTTTGGGGGAACTATTTCAGAAGGAATAATCAAAGGAAAATCTGCAATACAAGATGCAATGGCCAATGCTTTAACTGTTCCTGAAATATCTTTTTCTGGAGTTGGTACAGATTTTTCAAATTCAAATGGAATGTCTCTAGATTCATATCAAGGTGAAAGAGTTGTTTTAAATATAGAAAATATGAGCTTAAAAGACAGAGATGATGCCAAATATATGGCAGAAGAGCTATACAGACTAAGCAGTAGGGCTAAAAGAGGGAGGGGGTTATAAATGAGCTATACATTTTCAGATAATGATCTTATATTCAATGAGTTTAATTTTAAAGATTTACTTAAAGTTGAAAAAGTAGAGATGAGTCTTCTTCCTCAAATTGAAAATACATCTCAAAAAATTCCAGGACGTGCTGGAGCTGTTTTTAGAAGAAACAATCTAGGGATAAGAGAAATAATAATTTACTGCAGAATTATAAAAAGTAATAAGCAAGAAGTATTTGACTTCAGAAGAAGATTATCTTCACTTTTATACACAGAAAGGCCAGAAATACTAAGATTTAGGAATGAAAAAAATCTTTATTACAAGGCTATTTTAGATGGTGATATAAAATATTCAACATCAAGAAAAAGTGCAGAAGTTATATTAAAGTTTGTTGCCCATGACCCATTTGGGTACTCCGACATTAAAACAATCAAAGGTACTGATAATGTGGTTTATTTTAATTATGACGCAACATATGAGACTAGTGCTGCCCTTAACTTTGAGCTTGCAAGTTCTGCAGACACCTTTATGGTTCAAGATTTAACATCTACTAAATTTGTGAAAATTATAAATAACTTTAGTCCTGGAGCAAAAGTCAAAGTTGATTGTATAAATAATTTTGTAGAAGTAAATGGAGAGAAATCTATGAGACTTTTGGACTATAAAAGTGACTTTATCAAAATAAAGAAAGGTGAAAATAGGTGGGCTTTTTCTCAAAGAGTAAACTATGAGATAACCTACCAGGAAAGGTGGCTATAATGAACATTTTATTATTAGACAGAGATGAGAATTTAATAGACCATATAGACATCTTTGACCCAGAAGATGAGGAAAGTCTCAATGCTGATTCAACACTAACTTTTAGCACTTTTTACAAGAATATTGAAAAAGGATATCGTATACTATATCAAGATAGGCTAAATGAGTGGCATGAATATATCATCCAGTTGATAAAAACGAAGCATAACTCAAGTGATGATATCTTTCTAGAAGTATATGCAGAAAATTCATTTTATGAGACTCTAGGTGACTACATTGAAGATAAAAGACCTAGAAATTCAACTGCAACAAATGCACTTTCAGAAGCACTTACTACAAGTAGGTGGGAAGTGGGAGTTGTTGAAAATCTAGGGCTAAACACAACAAGCTTTTACAGATGTAGTGTTAAAGATGCCGTTCAAAATAAAATCGTAAAAGTTTGGGGAGGAGAATTTTCTACCAGCATCAAGGTTGAGGGCAATAAAATTGTAAGCAGAAAAGTAAATATCTACAAAAAACGTGGTGATGACCATGGTAAAAGATTTGTATATGGTAAAGATATACATGAGATTGAAAAAGTCGTCAACGAAGAAGACATCATCACAGCCTTATACGGATTTGGCAAAGGTGAGGAAATAGAAGAAACTGGTGGTCATGGAAGAAGAATAGATTTTGCAGATATAAACAATGGCAAGAAGTATGTTGAAAATAATGCAGCAAGACTAAAGTATGGCCGAAATTCAGACAAAGGGAAAGTCCATGTCTTTGGCAAGATTGAGTTTGACGATATAACAGACAAAAGAGAGCTTTTGGCAAAGACAAAAGAAGAACTTGAGAAGGCATCTACACCTAAAATTACTTATAATGCGGCCGTCGAAGACCTTGTAAAACATGGTTTTGAATATGAGGGGGTAAGGCTAGGTGACACTGTAACTGTCATTGATGAAGAACTCGGATTAAGACTTAAGGCAAGGGTCATTAAATTAGTCAAAAACTTAGACAACTCAAGTGCTGACAAAATTACTTTAGGAAATTTTGTTGAAACTACCAATGATTTATTTATAGAAGCATATAAGAAAATCAATGACTTTAGAAATAAAGAGGCTATTTGGGACAGTGCAAGTAAGAAAATTCAAGATGGTATAGATGCAGAATTTCTAAATAATGTTATAGACAAGCTAAACACTGAAATAAACAATTCGGGTGGATATGTATATATATCAAAAGATGGCAAGGGAATAATCACTTACGACAAACCACTAGATCAAAATCCAACAAAGGCTATCCAATTAATGGGCGGGTCCATAAGAATAGCCAATAAAAAGAAGTCAGATGGTACTTGGGACTGGAGAAGCTTTGGCACAGGTGATGGCTTTGTTGCGGACGAAATTATCACAGGTATTTTAAAAGGTGGAAATGTAAAGTGGAACTTAAATGATGGCACCTTCCTGATAGGCGAATCTGAAGATAATTATTTGCTAAAATTTGATGGCAGCACATTGAAATTTGGAAGTGGCAGCATCGGAAAAAGTGATTTATCAGAGGAATTAAAGCAAGAATTAAAGGGTAAAGATGGAGAATCCTTTAAGTTTAATTTAATTTCGAATGGAGATTTTCATAATGATTTTACGAAAGACGAGCCTAGTGATTCGTCGAGTAAGTTAAATGAATGGCAGGTAGCGACTGCTGAAAAGATGAAATTGGTATATATTTTACCCGCTGGTGGAAAGTGGGTAATGGCTGTAAAAGACCCAGATAATAACGGCTCAGTGGAAGTAAATCAATATTTAGATTTGAAAGACAATACAAAATACTATGTAAAATTCAAGGCCACATCTAATAATATGTCCTTGTATTACTACGGGACTAATTATGTTCACTTAGCGAAAGTTACCGAGTTGGATAGGAATAACCCTAAAGTATACTCAGCAGAATTTACAACACATAAAGTTTACCCTCATAAAATTCAATTTGACTGTAAACAATTTAGTGAAATACACTGGATTATTTTATCAGAAAGTCCTATCCCAAATGATATAGACTGGTACCCATCTAAACAAGACTTAATTGGAAAACCAGGTAAAGATGGAGAACCTGGACCACCGGGCAAAGATGGAAGCATGGCCGACTTACCACCGGCACTAAAAGCGTGGAATGGTAATGCTACTGAGATATCAGGAAAATATGTATTCACACCCGAGTTATTTGTGGGTAATGGTTCTTACGAAAACAAAACGGGGATTTACATCGGGGAAAATATAAGGGCTAAGTATCACGGTTACTGGCAAAAAATATCAGGGATGGTTGGCATGGAAAATGGCGAAGTGAATTGGATGTTCACACACTCTGGTAATCTTATGATTGGTAGAAAATTTGGCGAAACTATTCAGCTGGGTTCTGATGGTAGAGCTATAATACCTATGATAAAAACAAACATGATTGAAGCTGGTGCAATTACTGCAGAGAAGATAAAGTCTGGTGAGATTACAACCGACTTCCTATACCCAGGCACTAGTGAAAGAATTATTCTAGAGCGTGGATATTCTCCCGGATCCAATGACTGTAAGTCAATTGACGCTAACGGCAGTGCTATTAGACTAAAAGTCAATGCTGGGACATATATAGCTATGAGGTCTTCCGGTAGCGTAGGTATGTATTCTGGGGGAAGTTTGTTTTTTAATTTTAGCCCTAATGAAAATTGGATATATGACGCCCCTAATAAATACGCTACTGGAAGTGGAGTGTTGAATTTATTTGACGCACATGTAGTGATGGGTTGGCTTGAATATTATGTGTATACAGTAAAATCCGACAAGCGAGTAAAGGATGATATTAAATATATTGGAATTGAAGATAATGCTGTAAATAGGAATAACATTTTTGAATTTATAAAAAATGTTGATCTTGCAACCTATAAATATAAAAAAATAGGTGGTAATAATTTATCTATGATTGCCCAAGATGTTTTAAAATTTAGATATATTAAGGATTACCTAATCGCAAAAGATTCAAATGGGCTACTATCAATCAATATGGGTAATTATACATCTATGCTTCATGTTGCCTTACAAGAGGAAATTAAAAAGCGTGAGACTCTGGAAGACAGGGTTGGTAAGCTAGAAGAAGAATTAGCCGAAATTAAGAAATTACTTAAAGAAAGGGGGATAGGGTAATGCTACAAAGTCTAAGAAGAATAAATTTATATAAAACTGCTACCATAGACAGAGTTTTTAAAACACATGCTGGTGAAACTGCAAGAGGCATAAGACTAATTGCTAAAGATATGGATTTGGAAAGCCTTAAATTTAAGAACTATATAGAAATTAAAGGCAAGCTTTTTGAAAACGAAGCCCTTGAAGTTGACTTAAAAAATAGATATATTGACGTCTATTTTCCACCACTTGAAGTAGGAAGTTATCCATCGGAATTACTAATATATGATGGTGAAAAACTTCTTAAGTCAGGAACTTTCATAATTGAAGTAGACAAGTCAATTATAGCAGGAGAAGCTGAGTCTTTAAAAAAAAAGTTAAAGGAAATTGATGTTGAAAAGCTGTTGTTTGAAATTGACAAGAGGCTTGATATACTTAAGAAATTTGATGATATATCAGGTAATATCATAATAGATATAAGTTATCGACATGATCAAATCAATGCCAGCAATAACTGGCAAATAAAACACAATTTAAGAAAAATACCATCCGTCACTATAATTGACAGTGGGGGAAATGAGGTAATAGGAGATGTTAAGCACTTATCTGAAAATGAACTGGTAATAAATTTTACCTATGAATTTTCTGGGAGTGCTATTTTAAATTAATTAAATTTTGAAAGGATATAATATATGAATTTACTTACAAATTTAAAAGCAAATCAAAATCAGCTACTAGAAGCAGTGCTGCACTCAGTAGCAGTAGAACCTAGCCAGGCAGTAGCAGGTCAGGTATACTACAACACTAAGGATAAGAGGGCGTATGTTTACACTGGGGCCGTGTGGATGGCTATGGACGCAAAGGACGCTTCACCTACAGCAGTTAGTATAGTTAAGACTATAAATGATGGTGATAGTCTAATTAACCTAGATAAAATCAAGGACTTAACAGACAAGCTAAAGGCTACTAATTTAGTGGCTACGATTAATAGGGGTACTGAAAACATCAACGCAGATAGGATAAATGGCATAGCCGGGGCAATTACAGCAGGGGACATAGTTACCAAAATCAATGAAGGTACATCTAAAATCAGCACATCTAAAATTGATGGGCTAGACGATAAACTAAAGATAGATACTATCATACAGGCCCTAATAGCTAGTAATAAGACTATACCAACTAGCAAGATTACAGGTCTAGATAATACCCTTGCAACTAAGATAACAGACGCACAGGCACAAGCTAAGGCAGACACGGCCCTACAGCAAGCTAACACCTTTACTAATCAGAGGATTAACCAGATACTTAATGGGGCGTCATCTAATTACGACACATTTAAGGAAATCGAGGAATTACTAAAGAATAACGACAACTTAACTACAGTTTTAAAGAAAGGTATAGCAGACAAGACTGGTAAGGTAGCAAAAGAGATAGGCAATGGCACAGCCACAGAGTTCACTGTAAATCATAACCTCAATTCCCAGGATGTAGTTGTCATGGTCAGAGAAAACAAGGCACCTTTTGCACAGGTGATTACAGATGTAGAAGTTACAGACGTTAATAACGTCAAGGTAAAGTTTGCTAAGCCACCTAAGGCAAATGAATACAAAATAGTTATAGTAGGATAAGGAGAGTAGACAATGAAAGTTTTAGGACTAATAGAGAAGGATTTAGATGTAGTTAGTAAAGAATATGTAGATAAAAATTATGCTAGTGCAGAAGATGTCAATGAAATCAAGACCTCACTTGAGGGGGTTGACGATTTTTTAAAATCAATTAATAAAAACTTAGGGGGTAACTAAATGATTAAAGATGAACTAAAAAAAATAAATGAGACAGTGAATAAAGTTGATGTCTCTTTAAAAAATATGGTTCCCAAAACACAGGGACAAAAAGACGCAGGATACTCACTTGTAAATCTATCTAACTTAGTACCCAACTCCAATCTCAGGCCCGAAGCTGATGAACACGGACTTTTCATATATAGTTTTTTAGAAGGGGAAAATGACAACAGTTCTATACTGGATAGGGTCAATTCACTTTCTGAACACCTAATGCCTTATCTATGGATTACCATGCCTGTGGTAGAAAAATTGACAGAAAGATGTTCAAAATGGCAAGCTGGTGCAAACTTGAATAGCCTTAGTGAATCTGATGGATTGCTTACTAAAGTTGCTATCGGGCTATTAACTGCTCGTACTGGTGGTTCTGTAAATATATTCGGACATCAACTAAGATATGAAAAAGTAAGTGGGGATATTAAAGAGGTAACTAAATTTACCAGTAATGAGGTTACTTTAGCCAACTCAACTACTACATATGATAGCCTAAAAGACTACACGATATATGTTGTAAGTGGTGCAAATACAGGTATATATTGTAAGTCACATACTACCGGAAATAATGGCAATACGATATTTGTTGAGTGCAACCCAACGGATATTTTAACTAAAATAGGAAATTTAAAAACATACTAAAACAACTAAAATAAAAGGAGAATAGACAAAATGAAATTTGAAAATGCTGGGGAATTAATCAAAATAATTGGTGCTTGTTCTGGTGGGATATGTGGCTACCTATTCGGTGGCTGGGACAAGACTTTTCAAGTATTACTTGTTTTTATAATCGTTGACTACGCAAGCGGTCTTTTGGCCGCAGGGTATAATAAAAAGCTAAATTCCAGAGTAGGATTTAAGGGCATAGCTAAGAAAGTAGTAATTTTCTTTATGGTGGCCTTAGCAGTGCAGCTTGATAGGCTGATGGGGATAGATAACCAGGTTATACGAATGGCTACATGCTTCTTTTACATAGCCAATGAGGGACTTTCCATACTGGAGAATGGCGGAAAGCTAGGAGTTAGGTATCCTAGTGCCTTGAAAAAGACCCTGGAGCAATTAAAAGAAAAAAGCGAATAAATTTTAATTTAATAAACTTTACCTGGTAATTTTACCAGGTAGAAAACTTAGTAAATAAGGTGGTCTTTAAGGCCACCTTTTATATTTAAGGAAGTGATATGATGGCAACTAAGCAGGATATTTTTATAGAAAAAGTTAAGGATGGTGCAATTGCTGGATGGTATGCTGGTAAGATTTTACCTAGTGTAACCATAGCTCAAGCGTGCTTAGAGTCAGGCTGGGGGATATCAGAATTAGCCACTAAAGCAAACAATCTTTTTGGCATTAAGGCTAAGGATGATTGGAAAGGTGAGAGTTACACCGTCAGGACAGCTGAATATGATAAGAATAATAAACAATTTTTCATCAATGCAGCATTTAGAAAATATGATTCATGGAAAGAGAGCCTTATAGATCATGCTAAATTCTTTCATGAGGGTTGGAGAGAAGCCCACTATAGCACTCATGGAGTTATTGGTCAGACAGACTATAAAAAAGCTTGTAGGGGCTTACAGAATGCAGGATATGCAACAAGCAAGATTTATGCAGACCAGTTGATGGGCTTAATTGAAATGTATAAATTATATAAATATGATGATGTTATAAAAGAAAGCGAGGTAAAAGGAATGAAGATATTCTTAAGTGTAGGTCATTCGATTTTAAAAGGTGGGGGTTGTACTTCCGCAAGTGGATATACGCACGAGTATAGATATAATAAGGAGCTAGCCCCTTATGTGAAAAGGGCCTTAGAGTCGCTAGGTCATTCATGCGACGTGATAGTTTGCCCTGAGGGCGTATTTACCAACTGGAAGCAGGAAGCTTCATATAAATTGCCGATTGCCAATAGTGGCAAGTACGATTTAGTGTGTGAACTACACCTAAACGCCTTTGATGGCCAGAAACAAGGTTCAGAGGTATTATATTACCCAGGAGATAGAAAAGGACAGGAGATAGCTACTAGAGGGTCTAGTGCTTTGTCTAAGTTAGGCTTTAAAAATAGAGGCCCTAAATCAAGGGGAGACTTGTATATCATTGGTAATACCAGGCCTACAGCCGTGCTATTTGAAAGTTTCTTCTGTGATAATAAACACGATTCAGACTTAGCCAAGAAGTTAGGATTTAAGAAGATAGCCGAGGCAATAGCTTATGGACTTACTGGCCAAGTAGTAGATAGTGATGTAGAAGAAGTAGAGCAGACTACCCAAAAGGTAATACCTAAGTCGGGATGGATTCAGGAAAATGGCAAGTGGTTTTATTATGATAAAGACAAGAAAAGAACCGGTTGGCTAAAGTCAGGTAAGCAGTGGTTTTACCTAAGACCTGATAAAGATGGCGAGATGGCTACAGGATGGCTAAAATACAATAGCCATTGGTTTTACTTTAATTCTAAGGGATATATGCTTACTGGTAAGCAGACCATAGATGGCAAGACTTATGAATTTGATAGTAAGGGTTACTGGGTAAAGTAGGCATTAAAATAGGGGGCTTATTTGGCCCCCTTATTTTACTTTTCAGCTATTCTCATGATTATCTCATCCATAGCTGAGTTGTAGTATAGTGTGTTTTCAATTAAATCTTCAAGCGTGTCATCGGCTTCCAGCTCTTTAGAAGCTTCTTCAATTTCAGATACCAGCTTATCTTCTAGCATTTCCCACTTTCTTTCATCCATATTATCATAATTTGACTTCTTGCTTTCAATAAATTTTCTTACTTCCTTTGTGATTAGATTTGTCATTTTCTTAGTCTCCTTTTTTACTTATATTTTTGAGGTCCTTACCTCTTTCTTTAATTATATTATACTATCGATAGTATAATTTGTCAATACTTTTTACGAATTTTTTAATTCTTTTTTTCTGATTTCTATTAGAGTTTCTAGCTCTTGAATATCTTCTACAGTAGCTTGCTTTTTAATAAAATTTCTTGCAGTAGATCTATTTCTCAAATATCTAGCATGCTCTCTATTTTTCTCTTGCCATTTTTTATTTGCTATAGTTTGGTTATTTTTATCTTCCATCACCTTGCGTCCTTTCTCTTGCTCTGATATAATTAAATTATCAGAAGGGTGAGCAAGCACCCTCTTGATAACTTTTTTAGTTGCCCTGCTATTAATTTAGTAGGGCTTTGATTTTTGCTTTAGCTTCTTCTAAGTCCTTGCATTCATTTAGAATTTCAAGTATTTTCCTTGTTTGGTTTTCTTCAGCTACCTCTTTTAGTAATTCGCTTGTGTTCATTTCTTCGTTCATTTTATTCTCCTTTCTGCTCTTGCTAGCTTACTCGTAAGTTATCTCTTACTGTACTTATATTATACTATCGATAGTATAATTTGTCAATACTTTTTCATAATTTTTTTTAAAAAAATATACTTTTTTTCAGATATGTACTCATCTAAATCCATGTGGTATAATGGAATAAAGAACATATGTTCTTTATGTGGTGAAAGGAGATTAATGTGGAAAGTATTTTAAATTATAAATTGAAAAAGGGTGACTGCCTGGAGTTGATGAAAGAAATAGAAAGTGATACTATAGATATGATACTGGCCGACTTGCCTTACGGTACCACAGCATGTAAGTGGGATAGCATCATAAATTTAGATGTCTTATGGAAAGAGTACAATCGAATTTTAAAGCCTGGTGGGGTGGTTGTATTATTTTCAGCACAGCCATTTACTACAAAGCTTATAAATTCTAATATTAAAGATTATAAATATTCTTGGTATTGGGTAAAAAATAATGTCACGGGCTTTAGTTTTGCAAAATATCAACCAAAGAGATAGGAACCGTACAATTTTACAGATATTTCAAACCTCGGTATACAATGTATGCCGAGGTTCTTTAATGTGTGCAGAGATTTTTGAGCTCTATTTCAAATAAAGTTGGTGATAATATAAATCACCAAAATTTATTAAATTATGTGGCAGCATCTGTAGCAAACGTGTAGCTATGGATGTTGCTATTTTATATTATAAGTTCAACATTACAACAATAAAATTTACGAGATTAACTTTATTAAAAATTTTCTGGACTGTAAGAAAATAACCAATCAACATTCGAATTATAGGTTAAAGGAGGTGGTCATCTTGACAGTAAATATAAAAGACAAAATCCTCAAGAAAAATATACTAAATGGAGAAGAAGAGGCGCTTGAAGATATAATTGGTCAATATGGTGGGATAATTAAATCTATAATTATAAAGAAGTTAGGTAATTATCCAGAATATACAGAGGAGTGCATAAATGATATATTTATTGCTATTTGGGAGCACATAGATAAATATGACCCATCAAGATCTAGCCTTAAAAACTGGATAGCCGGTATAGCCAGGTACAAGTGTCTAGACTATTTAAGAAAAGTTTATAAAGATAAAAGAGAGCAAAGTATAAATGGTCAAGTTCAAGTTGATATATCATATATTGAGACAGAAATTGAAGAAGACTTGGACCATATATTAGGAGGCTTATCTGATATAGATAAGCGTATAGTGAAATTTAGATTTATAGAAGGATATTCAATTGAGGAGATTTCCAATCAGCTTTCCTTATCCAAAAAAACTGTATACAACAGAATTTATTATGCCAAACAGAAGATAATAAAGAGAATTGGAGGTATATCTGATGAAAAACAATATTAATATATATGATGTATTGAATAATTTATATAATCTATCAGGCCTAGAAGAAATTGACAGTGATGAGTTAGAGGGATTAGATTTTACTGTTGATAAGAAGAGGATATTGGAAATTAGAAAAAATAGTGTGAAAAAAGATAAGAAGAAAAAATCTATTTTGATTGCAGCAGTTGTTATTTTGCTGATTGGAATAGGTGTGATGAATAATAAGTATACAAATATTCTTATCAGTCAAGCTATTGAAGATGTGAAAAATTCTTTTAGTCATTTATTTACTATAGGTGAAGATGCTGATAAATATAGCCTAAAGTATGTGAAAAAGGCTAAGAAGATAGGAGAAAATAAAATTAGACTGGATAAGATTTTACTAGATAAGAATAAGGTATATATGAGCTTTTTTGTTGAGCTTGATTACAATGTTAATCTTGTTAAGGAACCAAATTTTGGTGGAATATGCCTTAAAATAAACCGTAAGAAAGTAGAAGATCGTGGACTTGGACAAACCGTAAGTTTAGTCAATAATGAGAATAAAAAAAAGCAACTGTTTAGAATTGATTATGAAATAGATCTTGAATCCAGTATAGATGAAAAAATAGACAGTATAGACTTTGAAATACAAGGTTTGGAGATAAAGGAAATAGACAAGAAGAAGCTATTAGATGCGTATGAAAAAGCAAAAAATAACCGTAAAATAGATTATGTACTAGCCATTAAGGATGGGAGAGGCTCAATCAAGAGGTTTGATCAAGTCTTAGACTTTTCCGTAGAAAATATGGACAAGGTATACTTAAGGGATTCAACTAAATCTTACCATGACGAATTTTCTATATATAATGGCAACGATAAAGTTATTTGTAGGTCTTTATCTATAAATGAACTAGGTATTCAAGCAGACATACATTATTATTTTGACAAGGATAATAACAAGGGACATGATTTGGATATAATAGCAATCAATGATCAGGGAGATAGAATTAGACTAAGTCCTATGATAGGAAATGGGCAAGGAGATAGTGATATCAGATACATTATGAGGACTATGACTAGTCAAAATAAAGATATATCTAGGTTTTTAAAAAGTAGTTACATAATTTTAGAGGCTTATAAGGTAAAGGGGGAAGAGAACATAAAGCCAGAAACTTTTGTTGAAGAATTAGATAAAGATATAAAATATATAGAAGATAATAACGCCTTTAACAATGAAAACACCAGTGAAAATAGGGACATAAATCGAAACCTTTATAGCTATGAAAAGATAGGTCAGAGCAAAAAAATAAAGTTATAATTTTATTTTTGATATAAAGAGTAGCCAAATTAGGATACCTCGCTAAGAAGTGTCACAGTCTGGTTACTCTTTACTTTTTGGTGGTTTTAGACTACAATATGTCGGACGTATAGTAAGCTGAAATTTTGGAAAAATAGTAATACACATCAAATCTCATGTTATAATTAAATAATGTAAATAGTTATAGTTAAGCAAAAAACTGATTGTGGAAGGAAGAAAGCGATATGGAAACGAAAGTACTATTTATAATCTTTTCAATAGAAGCTATGATGATATACGTCTTTATGGATAAAAAGGCTAGGCATAAAATACCCAAGTATATTATGCTTATCCTATCCATATATTTTGTAAAAGAGCTTGCAATTGCCAGCAAGATAGATGAAGACGTACTATGGGGCATAAATCTAATAAGTAATTTTCTAATAATAGTAAATATAGCTGTAATTCTGGTTAAGTATATATATTTAAAAAATAAAAAATAATTATTACTTAGGTCTACTATTCTTAATATCATAAACAAGTTTGTATAAATTATTGATTTTAATTTACTATGATGATAAAATCATAATAACAAAGGGTAAGGGCCCTGTAATGACGGAAAAGGCAGGTATGAAAAGATGATATCATTGAAAAATAATATACCAAAATATATGATAATACCACTAGTAATAATCTTATATGGAGTATCCTTAATTACATTTTACACTAATGTAAATAATGGTCTAATGTTAGCCATTTATATTGCCATATATATACTAATGGTGTCAATTCAAGACTATAAGCCAGCTAGAAGGTCTTTTAAAGAAAGGCTTAAAAAAGTATTACTATTCATAATAAGTCTAGTTATATGGATTATGATACTAACGCTTTTTGATCCACTTTATATGGACACAAAAATAGACAGTATGATTTTTGGTTTTAATACCCTAATACCCCTGGAATTGTGTGATTTCATTTAAGGTAGGTTAAATAAAGGATAAATATAATCGATAGATAAAGTTAAGAGTAACCAAGTGAGGATATCTTCCTAGGAAGTATCACAGTTTGGTTACTCTTTTCTTAATTTCGTAAAGCGAGAAGAAAAATTAGTGGAAGATAGTCTTGAGAGCAAGTAATCTTATCCAATATTATTAGGCGGACAAGCTTGGTCTCACAGAAAGATATTATATTGAAAGTATTAGAAAACCTTGACTTTTTGACGGTTTTAGAATATAATATATCGGATGTATAGTAAATTGTGTCTAATTTTAACACAATTTACTATATTAAGTTAAATTAGGAAATGATATATAAAATAATATAAATATCTATTTGGAGGTTAAAATGGAAGAAAATAACAGTAAAGAGATTATACTTACGCAGGAAGGTTATGACAAACTGGAAAGCGAATTAGAACTATTAAAAACGACGAGAAGGAAAGAAGTTGCAGAAAGACTAAAAGTTGCTATATCCTTTGGTGACCTTTCAGAAAATGCTGAGTATGATGAAGCTAAGAAAGAACAGGCAGCTCTTGAAGAAAGAATCCTAAAGTTAGAAAACATGACTAGGGTAGCTGTGATAATAGATGAAAGCAACGTAAACCTGGATATTATCACTGTTGGATCTGTAGTTAAGATATATGATGAAGACTTTGATGAAGAACTAGAATACACTATAGTAGGTAGCGCAGAGGCTGACCCATATGATGGAAAGATTTCTAATGAATCCCCAGTTGGAAAGGCTCTACTAGGCAGGGCTAAGGGCGATGTAGTTGAAGTGGCAGTGCCGGACGGAATAGCCAAGCTTAAGGTTGTAGATATAAAGAGATAGTAGGGATAAGGGTCTAGAAGACCTGGTCAAGTTAGGCCAAATACAGGTATATAGGATTAAAGTTGATATATATTAGAAAGAGACAAGTCGGTAGGAGGACGTTATGGAAAATAATAAGCCAGAAAGTCAGATAGAAAATTTAAGTGAAGTTTTACAGGTTAGAAGAGACAAGCTAAGTGAACTTCAGAAGATGGGAAGAGACCCATTCAAGATTAGTAAATACGATGTAACACATCATTCAAATGAGGTAGTAGACAACTATGACAGCCTAGAAGGCCAGAAGGTTAGCCTTGCAGGTCGTATTATGTCAAAGAGAATTATGGGTAAGGCTTCATTTATGCATTTACAGGACCAGAATGGTAGGATCCAGGCCTATGTAAAGAGGGATGATATAGGCGTTGATGAATACAAGCTATTTAAGACATATGACATAGGTGATATAGTTGGTATAGAAGGTTTCGTATTCAAGACTAAGACAGAAGAAGTATCTGTACACGTAGAAAAGTTAGTCCTACTATCTAAGTCACTACAGGTACTACCTGAAAAGTATCACGGTCTAAAGGACGTTGACCTAAGGTATAGACAGAGATATGTAGACCTTATAGTTAATCCAGAGGTTAAGGATGCCTTCCTTACTAGGACAAAGGCCTTAAAGGCCCTAAGAAGCTACCTTGATGAAAGAGGCTTCTTGGAAGTTGAAACTCCAATACTAAATACCATTGCTGGTGGTGCCAATGCTAGACCATTTATCACCCACCACAATACGCTAGATATACCAATGTACCTAAGAATTGCCAATGAATTGTACCTAAAGAGACTAATCGTTGGTGGATTTGACAAGGTATATGAAATGGGTAGGATGTTCAGAAACGAAGGTATGGACATGAAGCATAACCCAGAGTATACAGCTATAGAATTATACCAGGCCTACGCAGACTACAAGGATATGATGGATATTACTGAAAATGTAATTTCACATATGGCTGAAGTTGCCACAGGTAGCATGAAGATAAATTACCAGGGAACTGAAATAGACTTCACACCGCCATGGAAGAGAATGACTATGGAAGAATGTGTAAAGGAATATGCGGGTGTAGACTTCTCTGAAATAGACACTGATGAAGAAGCTTTGGCTATAGCTAGAGAAAAGGGTATAGAAATCACTCCAGGTATGAGAAGGGGTGAAGTAATCAATGCCTTCTTTGAAGAATTTGGTGAAGACAAGCTAATCCAGCCTACATTCATTACCCACCACCCGGTTGAGGTATCTCCTCTTGCCAAGAGAAATGTAGAAGATCCAAGAAGGACTGACAGGTTTGAAGCCTTTGCTAACAAGTGGGAGCTTGCCAATGCCTTCTCAGAATTAAATGACCCAATCGACCAGAGGGGAAGGTTTGAAGACCAGGTAAGGAAGAGAGAACTTGGTGATGATGAGGCTTGTGAAATGGATGAAGATTTTATAAATGCCCTAGAAGTAGGTCTACCTCCAACAGGTGGACTAGGCATAGGTATAGACAGGGTTATCATGTTGCTTACAGATTCTACTACTATTAGGGACGTTTTATTATTCCCTACAATGAAGCCTCTAAGAGATGGTTCATCAGAAGCTGATGGAGAAACTGAAAAGAAGGAAGTTAAGATAGACCTATCTAAGGTAAAGATAGAACCTTTATTTGAAGATATAGACTTTGAAACTTTCTCTAAGTCAGACTTCAGAGTAGTGAAGGTATTGAAGTGTGAAGAAGTACCTAAGTCTAACAAGCTATTAAAGTTTACCCTAAATGATGGTTCTGGCCAGGAGAGGGTAATCCTATCAGGTATCAAGATGCACTATTCGCCAGAGGAACTAGTAGGTAAAACTCTAGTTGCTATCACTAACCTACCACCTAGAAAAATGATGGGTCTAGAATCTTGTGGTATGCTATTATCAGCAGTATGTGACTATGATGGTGAAGAGTTGTTAAATCTTCTGATGGTAGACGACAAGATACCAGCAGGGGCTAAGTTATATTAGGCCAAAATAAGGGTTTGATAATATATGATGTAAAGAATATATAGATATTTAAGGGTGCCAAGATTGGCACCCTTTTTTAAAAAGTTTAGCAATAAAGTAATAAAAAATGGTCGAAATTTACTATATAGACCCGTTTTTGCCCCTATAATATAAAGATTTTCTTAAGGATTAGTAAATCGTATTGACATTTCTTTGGGCGTATGTAAAAGTATTAGTGGGTCTCATATTAAGGAGGCTTTGTAAAAAGATACCTAAAGCAGAATTTCAAAAGGTATTTTTAGTATTATCTAGAAGAGGAGGAAAGATATAAGTGGATTTGATAAGGTACTTCTTTAGGACTAAACCAGATTTAATTGAACCTATGAATGGGTCAGTTTTGATGCTTTTATCATTGGTTTCTTTTGCATTTGTAATTTACTATATAAAGAAGGATTATCCTATAAACAGGACTAGGAAGGTCTTGCTGGTAGTATTTTTAATAGATATATGTATGAGGTATACTTGGTATTTTGTTGGTAAGTATTCGGGCCTTACGGAATCATTACCGCTTTATCATTGTAGGGTTACTGCCTTGTTGAGTATTTACTATCTGATTACATCTGATAGGAGGGTTACTCCTATAATATATGTATGGGGTATTTTTGGTGGAACTTTAGCCCTAGCTCATCCGGCTATGGACCCGTTTAAGTTCCCTCATTTTAGTAATACTTTCTTCTATTTTTACCATATAGCTATCCTTATGGCTGCCTATGTGGTATTTAAGGAACATAGAGATTATATTTTAAAGTGTAAAAACCAGGTTAGACTCTTTACCCTGTTCTTTAATTTGAGCTTGTATGTCATAAATCTTGGTCTACACTCAAATTATGGATATATGGTCAAGTCTCCGATTTTTACAGACAAATTTAGTAAAATGACTTTCTACTTCTTATTTGCTATCCTTGTATATGACCTTTTGATTCAGATAATTTACAAGATTACCGATATTAGGCATGGAAATGATGTAAGTATTGAAGATATAGGAATGTAATAGATATTGTAAGTATTGAAGTTATTGGTATGTAAGAGGATATATTTTTTGATATATGTAACTGTAAAAAGGACTGGGTTAGTTTTGAACTGACCCAGTCCTTTTAGGTTAAATAGATTCGAATAATATTTTCTATTCCATAAAATATCTTATTCTAGTCGATTATTCTAGTCGATTTTTACTATTTCCCTGATTCCCTTGTATATTACACAAAGTATATAGTAAATACCGATATAGCCGATAGCCGGAAGTATGATTGCAACCAATTTTGCGAAGGGTAATATCCCTACCAGGGTGGCTGCTATAGCAATAAGTACGGCAGCCATCTTGTTTTTCTGCTTATTTTCCGAATATATAAACTTACACAGACTCCACATGGTTGCAGAGGATGAAGAGAACATACCCAACAACAAGATGATAGTAAATATACTGGCCATAAGTGGGCTTACATGCTTTGCCAGGTATAGGGTAGGTACATCTACCCTGGTTATGGCGTCTACATTTAGGAGGATTGCTGTGCTGAGAATAAGTACAGCAAGTGATACTTCAAGAGCTCCTAATAAAGTTCCATACCTGGCTATTTTTAAACTCTTGCAAGAAGCTCCAAGTTTTGAAAAGTAGGTTCCTCCTGATGATACGGCCAAGGAGAAATACAAAAATCCGCTGAAAAACCATATTGGAGCAGCATGGAAGCTACTTAGATGGTCCTTGTATAGGCCCATTCTTGAAAAGTTTTCATAGTCCTTGAAGATTACTATGGTTCCTACCAAGAGGAAAAAGCCTACTAGGATGGGCCCTATTTTTGATAGGACCTGGATGAACCTGTCAAAGCCTGCTAGGTAGGCCATCAAAACTATAAGGGCCATAAGGCTTGATCCTAAGTACCTGTTGACTCCATAGTGCTCTAGGAGTGTAGACCCCGTAGCCGATATAAGTATGGCCATCATAAAGAAGAGCATTATGGGCATTACTATAGAATAAAGTTTGCCTATTTTCCTGCCACAAAAGTATTCGTATTGCCTAAAGTCTGGATCCTCCCTGTGTTGGTAGCCGGTTTCCATGATTACCTTGCCTGTAAAGGAAAAACCTATCAGTATAATTAAGATGACACCGTAGCTGTAGTAGCCAAAGCTGGAAAAGAAGCTAAGTATTTCTCTGCCTGTTGCAAAGCCGGCCCCAATTATCCAGGCCACAAAAGCACCTGCAACCTTGGCTACCTGTCTTTTACTTATCTGGTCACCGTCAATTTTACCACTATTCATTGAATTGCCTCCGATTTATACCTAAAGGTATTTTTTTATGTATTTTTCTAGCCTATTTATACCTTCAAGGAAGTCATCTTCATGGCAGGCGTAGGATATTCTTACATAATCATCAGTACCAAAGGCCTTACCTGGTATGATAGCTACTCTTTCTTCATTTAGGAAGTCTTCACAGAATTTAACTGAGAAGCTATCTTCATATGGATAGTTTTCCTTGACCTTGGATAGGTCTATAAATATGTAGAAGGCACCAGAGGGCTTTATATAGGAAATGCCTTTAACCTTGTCTAGCCTACTAGTGATTAACTGACACCTATGCTTGTAGGTAGCCACCATTTTTTGCATATCATCTTCACACTCTAGCAGGGCACCAAGACCTATATACTGGGCCGTTAGAGATGGGTGAGAAACTATATGGCTCTGTATAGAGTTCATGGCCTTGGCTATCTCAGTATTAGATGCAGTGTAGCCTAGACGTGTTCCTGTCATAGCAGCACACTTGGCAAAACCATTTACTGTTATTGTGATATCCTTTATTTCCTCACTTAGGGAAGCTACAGAAACAAAGCTATCGTCAAACCTGATTTTTTCATATATTTCATCGGCCATTATATAGATCCCTTTTTCTAGGCAGACAGCAGCTATCTCTTCTAATTCTTCCTTTGTATAGACCGCACCAGTAGGGTTGGATGGGTTAGTTAGTATTAAAAGCCTAGTCTTGTCGGTGATGGCTTCTAAGAGATTTTCCCTGGTTACTTTGAAGTTATTCTTTTTAGAAGTTTTAACTTCAACTGGAACTGCATTCACTACCTTTACCATTTCAGAGTAACTTACCCAGTATGGAAGGGGTAAAAGGACCTCGCTACCTGGATCAGTAGTCACAAGTAGGACATTTGTAATTGAGTTTTTTGCTCCACTTGATAGGACTATCTGGTCTGGACTATAGTCTATATTGTTTTCTTTCTTAAGTTTCTTGCATATTTCCTGTCTTAACTCTAAAATACCTGCAGGAAAGTCATACTTTGTCTTATTGTCGTCCAAAGATTTTTTGCCATATTCTTTGGCCCTTTCTGGCACGTTGAAGTCTGGCTCACCTATACTAAGGCTGATAACATCTATACCATTGGCCCTCATTTCTTTTACCTTAGAACTGATACCTACAGTTACTGAAGGTGAAACATTGTCTAGTCTTTTTGATAACATAAAATACCTCCTTCAAACTTGTTAGTACTAATTAAAACCTGTTTTTTCTGACAAGATCTTTACATTAATATATGTAATTAAAATTCCAAAATGAATGATATATTTATTTTATACTAATTAGAGAATTTTGTATATAATATAGGTGCAATATTTACACATCCTAAGAGGGCATTTAGACATAGTTAAGATGGGAATAAAATAAGACGAATATTATTTATTGCAAGTAGGGCTAAAAAGTTTAAAAAATGCAAAAAAGCGAACAATACTTTTGGTGAATTTGTTAAAGTTTACATATCGAAAAAAAGTTCAAAAAAAACTCAAAATTTATTGACATAGGCTATAAATGGTGATATAGTATTACTTGTCCTTGACATGAGGACTTAAAAATTTAAGTAGAAGACCTTATTTTTTAACCTAAAAATAGTCTTTGAAAAAAGTGAAAAGTACTTGACGGATTAGTCTGAAAATAGTATAATTAATAGGCTGTAAAAACAGCATAATGAACTTTGAAAATTGAACAGCAGGTTAATTCAATGAGTCCTTTAAGGACAATTGATTAATCGTTTAAACCATGTAAGACAAAACTTACTTGATTTAAACCACAA
>JAERMT010000287.1_pt1 | contig 31067 bp, 30 predicted proteins | sample 9267081 | NCBI WGS metagenome assembly JAERMT01 (sample SAMN17071939, study PRJNA684904) | human gut metagenome | isolation source: diarrhea sample from child under the age of five | host: Homo sapiens | place: South Africa: Mafikeng, Mafikeng Provincial Hospital | collected 2019-09
CATCATGGGCATCGACAGCCCCGACGCCGGCCAGGTCCAGTACGCCAAGGACTGCCAGGTGGGCTACCTGGAGCAGGAAACCAATCTAGAGCAAAAGGACACCACCATCCTCGCCGAGGTCATGGCCGCCGCCAAGGAAATCCGCCGCATGGGCGAGCGCGCCAACGAGCTGCAGGCCCAGATCACCGAGCTCTCCGAGCAAGGTAAGGACGTCGACGCGCTCCTAAACGAGTACGGCCAGGTCCAGGACCGCTTTGAGCACCTGGGCGGCTACGAGCTCGAAAGCAACGCCCGCAAAATCCTGTCCGGCCTGGGCTTTAAGGTCACCGACTTTGAGCGCCCGTGCTCCGAGTTCTCGGGCGGCTGGCAGATGCGCATCGCGCTGGCCAAGCTCTTCCTGCGCCATCCCGACCTGCTCCTTCTGGACGAGCCCACCAACCACTTGGACCTCGAAAGCGTTCAGTGGCTGCGCGGCTTTATCGCGAACTACGACGGCGCCGTCCTCATCGTCAGCCACGACCGCGCCTTCATGGACGCGTGCGTCGACCACGTCGCCGCTCTTGAAAACCGCCGCGTAACCACCTACACCGGCAACTACAGCAGCTACCTTAAGCAGCGCGAGGACAACCTGGAGCAGATGCGCGCCAAGCGCGCCGCCCAGGAGCGCGACATCGCCCACATGCAGGTCTTCGTCGACAAGTTCCGCTACAAGCCCACCAAGGCCGCCCAGGCGCAGGAGCGCATCCGCAAGATCGAGCAGATCAAAAAGGAGCTCGTCATCCTGCCCGAAGGCCACAAGCACATCGACTTTAAATTCCCCGACCCGCCGCGCTCCGGCGACATGGTCGTGGGCTTGGAGGGCGTATCCAAGTCCTACGGCGACAAGCACATCTACAGCGACATCGACCTCAAGCTCTACCGCGGCGAACACGTGGCGCTCGTCGGCCCTAACGGCGCCGGCAAGTCCACCCTCATGAAGATCATCGCCGGCCTGGAACCGCCCACCACCGGCACGCGCGACCTGGGCACCAACGTAGGTGTGGCCTACTATGCCCAGCACGCGCTTGAAGGTATGACCGAGTCCAACACCGTCCTGCAAGAGATCGACACCGTCACGCCCAAGTGGACCGTGCCGCAGCAGCGCAGCCTGCTGGGCGCCTTCCTGTTTAGCGACAACGACGCCATCGAAAAGCAGGTCCGCGTCCTCTCCGGCGGCGAAAAGGCGCGCCTGGCGCTCGCCAAGATGCTTGTGGCCCCCGAGGCACTCCTGTGCCTGGACGAGCCCACCAACCACCTGGACATCGACTCGGTGGATATGCTCGAGAGCGCCCTGCAAAACTTCCCCGGCACCATCGTGCTGATCAGCCACGACGAGCACCTGGTGCGCGCCGTGGCCAACCGCGTCATCGACATCCGCGACGGCAAGGTCACGGTCTACGACGGCGACTACGACTACTACCTCTACAAGCGCGAGGACCTCGCAGCCCGCGCCGCCGCCGAGGCGCCCAAGGAGAACGCGCCTGTGGCGGCCAAGTCCACCAAAGCCAGCGCCGCCCAGGCCGACACCCCCGCCGCGACGTCTAAGCCTGCCGAGGGCAAAAAGACCAAGGAGCAAAAGCGCGCCGAGGCCGAGGCCCGTGCCGCGCTCAACAAAAAGCTCAAGGGCGTGCGCAACCAGCTCAAGAAGATCGAGACCGAGCTTGACAAGAAGCGTGCCCGCTATGACGAGCTTATGGAATTGATGGCAAGCGAAGAGCTTTATGCCGATCAGGACAAGTTCAACGCCGCGCTGGGGGAATATAACGGCCTTAAGCAAGAGCTACCTAAGCTCGAGGACGAATGGCTCGAGCTTTCCACCCAGATCGAAGAGGAGACCGCGCGTGAACTCTCGTAAGGCTGCTGCCGTGGCAATGAGCATCATTGCCATCGTCTGTCGCATCTGCGGCATCTTTATGAGCGCGATGACCGTGCTGCTGTGCTTTAGCGGCCTCACCGCCAAGCTACAGATCGTGGGCTTTGTCGTTGAGCTTTCGCGCGCCCTGCCGAGCGCCATCGCCGGCTACGGCGTCATCACGTCACCCTTTGGTGGTGTGTTCCGCCTTGATTACGCCATCGTGGCCGTCATTTTGTTTGTGGCCGATTACCTGCTCACGCGCGCCTCGCGCCGCGTCCGTTAGGGGAGCGCCATGTCCAGCAGCTACCTTATGAACCTGCTCGCCAGCGCCTTCGCCGTCATCGTGGGCATCGTGATCCACGAGAGCGCGCACGCCGCGGCGGCCTGGGCGCTCGGCGACAAGACGGCCCGTTCGCGCGGGCGTGTCTCGCTCAACCCGCTTAACCATATCGACCCGTTTGGCACCATCATCCTGCCGCTGCTCATGCTTGCCGCCGGCGGCCCGGTGTTCGCCTTCGCCAAGCCCGTGCCCGTCTACCTCAACAACCTCAAGCACCCCAAGCGCGACGAGGTCCTGGTGAGCGCAGCCGGCCCAGCATCGAACATCGCACTTGCGTGCCTCGCGGCCGGCCTCATGCGTGCAACGTACGGCAGCCTCTATACCGGCATGTCCTTTGCCATGGCGTCACAGATCATGAACTTCGGCGCCACGTTTATCGTTGTCAACCTGTCGCTCGCGTTCTTTAACCTCATCCCGATCCCGCCGCTCGATGGCTCGTCGATCATCGTACCGTTCCTCAAAGGCAAGGCGCTCGCCAACTACTACCGCCTGCAGCAATACGCCATGCCCATCCTCATCATCGTGCTGTATCTGCTGCCCATGTGGACCGGCATCGATGTAATCGGCCGCTATTTCGACGTTACCGTGTATCCGCTGGCTGAGCGGCTGCTCGACTTCGCAATCGCCGGCATCTAGGGTAAACTTACAGGTCGACCGTGTAAAACGGTCGCAACATGCACCCAAACCGCGCCGCGAAGGCGCCGTCAAAGGAGGTCGAAGATGTCGTATCGCGTGTCGACGCAGGTCTACAGCGGACCGTTCGACCTGCTGCTGCAGCTGGTAACCCGCCAAAAAGTAGATATCGGCGCTATCTCCATTAGCGAGGTGGCCGAGCAATACCTTGCCGAGGTCGAGCGCATCGAGGCACTAGACCTGGACGTAGCGAGCGACTTTTTGCTGGTCGCGGCAACCCTTTTGGACATCAAGGCCGCATCACTGGTGCCCCAGGAGGCCCCACGCAACACCGACGACGATGACGAGGACGACGAAGATCTCGAGGAACTCAGTGCGCTCGACGGCGATGCCCTGCGCGAGGTCCTGATCCAGCGCCTGATCGCCTACAAGCAGTTTAAGGGCGCGGCGGCGGCCCTTGGCGCGCGCATGCAGGCCGAGAGCCGCATGCATCCGCGCGTGGCCGGCCCCGACCCCGAGTTCTTGGGCCTGATGCCCGACTACCTGGCCGGCATCACCCTGCGTGGCCTGGCGGTCATCTGCGCCGATCTGGACGGCAAGCGCCAGACCTTCCTGCTGGAGGCCGAGCACGTGGCGCCGCACCGCGTGCCGCTCGACCTGACCGTTGCCTCGGTCGACCGCTTTACCATGGCGCATCAAACCTGCACCTTCCGCGAGCTGCTGGACGGCGACGCCACCACTGAGCAGCTCGTCGTCACCTTCTTGGCCATGCTGGAGCTCGCCAAGCGCGGCTCGCTCACGCTAAGCCAGGACGAGATCTTTGGAACCATTCAAATCAACCGCGTCGAGGGCGCCGAGGCCTACGTACCCGGCGAGGGCGCCGAGCTCACCGAATAGGAGCGGCCAACCATGTCAAACCTTTCCACGCTGGAGGCAAACAGCCTCAAAGGCGCCCTCGAGGCGCTGTTGCTGGTCTCGAGCGACCCCGTGAGCGCGCCTGCGCTGGCAAACGCGCTCGACATCGCCCCCGGCGAGTGCGCGTCGCTGCTCGCCGAGCTCAAGGTTGAGTACGAGGAGGCCAACCGCGGCTTTCAGCTGCGCGAGGTCGCCGGTGGCTGGCGCCTGTTTACGCATCCCGCCTACCACGACGTGGTCGAGGCCTATGTGCTGAGCTGGGACACGCAAAAGCTGTCGCAGGCGGCGCTCGAGACGCTCGCCGTCATCGCCTACCACCAGCCCGTGACACGCGAGGTGGTCAAGGGTATCCGCGGCGTCAACTCCGACGGCGTCATCGCGTCGCTCGTGGATAAGGGCCTGGTGCGCGAGCTCGGCCGCGACCCCCAGCGCGGTCAGGCCATCATCTACGGCACGACCAATGCCTTCTTAGAGAAGTTCGGCCTGCGCTCCACCCGTGACCTGCCCGATTTGGAACAGTTTGCCCCCGACGAGCAGTCGCGCCAGTTTATCCGCGAGCGCCTGAGCGGTCGCAGCATTCAGTCCACGCTCGAGGAGCAAGCCGAGGACCTGGACGAAGAGCGCGAGCTGCTCGATACCGATGTTGAGGATATTGAGGCAGTCGAGGACGAGGACACCCTGGTCGTCGACGAGACCTCGGAGGATATACATGACGAGAACTAACCAAGCAGGGGAGACGCGCATCGCCGCAGCGGACATAACCGCGTCCGTCGCCCAGCCCGTTTACCCGCACACCATGCGCCTGCAGCGCTTTTTGGCGCGCGCGGGCGTGGCGAGCCGCCGCGGCTCGGAGGACCTGATGACCGCCGGCCGTGTGACCGTCAACGGCCAGGTCGCAACCGAGCTGGGCACCAAGGTCGACGTCGACCGCGACCATATCGAGGTCGACGGCATGCCCGTCAAGCTCAACCAGGGCGCCGTGTACCTGATGCTCTACAAGCCGACCGGCTACCTCACCACCATGAGCGACCCGCAGGAGCGTCCCTGCGTAGCCGACCTGGTTCCCCGCAACCGCTTTCCGGGCCTGTTCCCGGTCGGGCGCTTGGACCGCGACACCACGGGCCTGTTGCTCTTTACCACCGATGGTGACCTGTCGCAGGACCTGCTGCACCCCAGCAAGCACGTCTACAAGACCTACCAGGCGCTTGTGGACGGCCACCTGACCGACCGCGACTTGGAGCCACTCCGCTGCGGTATTGAGCTCGACGACGGTCTGTGCCAGCCGGCAATCTGCCGTGTCATTAACGCACGCGAGGCCGAGGCCGTGGCTCCGCAAGGCGTAAAGCCCGGCACCACCGCCGTGGAGGTCATCATCCGCGAGGGCCGCAAGAACCAGGTCAAACGCATGCTGAGCAAGATTCACCACCAGGTGATCCGCCTGCATCGCTGTAACTTTGCCGGCCTGGAGCTCAAGGACGTAGCCAAGGGCTCGTGGCGCGAGCTTACCGACCGCGAGGTGCAGATCCTAAAGGCCGGCGGCATCCCGCCCAAGCAGGCCAGCTCCAAACGCGCCGGCGCGCCGGTGACCAACACCGCGAGCCGCACGCGCCACCACGGCAGCCATGGCTCCGCACCCAAGCGCAACACCTACCGCGAGCGCTACACGGGCTAGCCAGCCCGCCAGCGAGCAGCGCCCGCGTCCCATACCAGCACGTCAACCACTGAAAGGAAGCATTGCATGATCGTCGCCATCGACGGCCCCGCCGGTTCCGGCAAGTCCACCATCGCCAAGGAGATCGCCCGCCAGCTGGGCTTTAACAAGCTCGACACGGGCGCCATGTATCGCGCCGTCACCTTCGCTGCGCTCGACCGCGGCATCGACCTGGACGACGAGGCGGCCATCGACACCCTCGCCAAGCAGATCGAGATCCGCTTTACCAACGGCACCGGCGAGGACACGCGCCTGACCATCGACGGCCAGGACGCATCGGCTGCCATCCGCACCCCGCAGGTGGACGCCAACGTCTCCAAGGTCTCAGCCTACCCGGGCGTACGCGCCGCCATGCTCATCCATCAGCGCCGCGCCGCCGAGGACCGCGATATCGTGGCCGAGGGTCGCGACATCGGCACCGTCGTATTTCCCAACGCGCAGGTCAAGGTGTTCCTGACCGCCGACCCGCGTGAGCGCGCCCGCCGCCGCGTGCTGCAGCGCCACCAAAACGACGCCCAACCGCTCAGCGCAGAGCAGCTCGAGGCCGAGGTCGACGAGACCCTTGACGCCCTCAAGCAGCGCGATAAGCTCGACAGCAGCCGCGAGGTCGCACCGCTCGTGCCCGCCGAGGACGCGGTGCATGTCGACTCCACCGCACACACCATCGACGAGGTCGTCTCGATCATCGAGGATCTCATCAACCAAAGGAGGTAGCCCATGCGCCTGTTTAAACAGACGCCCGAGGATTACTACAGCGCCCCCTACACCGAGTTCCCGGCGCTCATCCGCGGCACTGTCGCCGTAGTCATGGGCATCCTGTGGGTCTTCTCCAAGCTCATGTGGCGCTGGAAGGTCGAAGACGCCAACCTGCTGTTTGAGCGCCAGGAAGGCCGCGGCAGCGTAGTCATCTGCAACCATACCTCGATGGCCGAACTCTTGGCCGTGGAGACGGCGCTGTTCTTTGGCGGTCGCCGCATCCGCCCCATCTTTAAGTCCGAGTTTGCCAAGAGCAAGATTGTGCGCTGGGCCTTTAGCCGCGTAGGCGGCATCCCCGTGGAGCGCGGTACTGCCGATATGAAGTGCCTGCGCGCCGCCCAGCATGCGCTGCAGCGCGGCGAGGACGTCCTGATCTTCCCCGAGGGCACGCGCATCCGCTCGCGCGAGATCAAGCCCGAGGTCCACGGCGGCTTTGCACTCATCGCCCAGATGGGCAAGGCGCCCGTCAACCCACTCGCCATTTGTGGCTGGTCCGACATTACGCCTAAGGGCAAAAAGCTCATGCGCCCCAAGAAGTGCTGGATCCGTGCCGGCAAGGCCGTCTCGCTATCCGATGCTCCGGCCGAGCTCAAGCGCAAGGAACGCCTGGCATGGTTTGAGTCCGAGGCCATGAGCCGCGTATACGCCATGCGCGACGACCTGTGCGCCGAGCACCCGGGCAGGTTCTAGCCATGGGTGAGAACGTCATGAACACCGCTGCGGCCGCCGCTGAGGAGGTCGTCCCCACCATCGAGATCGCTGCCCACGCGGGCACCTGCTACGGCGTACAGCGCGCGCTCGACATGGCGCTGGCCGCCGCGCCGCAGGCAGGGGAGAGCACTCAGGTCCACACGCTGGGTCCGCTCATCCATAACCCCATCGTAGTGCGCGAGCTCGCCGAGGCAGGCGTTGGTCTGGCCGACACCTTGGACGATGCCGCATCGGGCACCGTGATCATTCGCGCTCACGGCGTGGTGCCGCAGGTGATTGAGGCCGCTCGCGAGCGTGGCCTTACCGTGGTCGATGCCACCTGCCCGTACGTGAAGAAGGTCCACGTGGCGGCCGAGCGCCTGGTACGCGAGGGCTACCACGTGATCGTCGTGGGCGAGCCGGGCCATCCCGAGGTCGAGGGCATCCTGGGCCATGCTGGCGATGACGCGCAGGTCGTAAGCTGCGCCGCCGATGCGGACGCGCTGCCGCTCAAGGGCAAGGTAGGCCTCGTTGTGCAGACCACCCAGACCGCGCAGAACTTGGCCGAGGTTGTGGCCTCCATCACCCCGCGCGTGCAGGAACTGCGCGTGATCAACACCATCTGCGCCGCCACGAGTGAGCGTCAACAGGCAGCAGCCGCACTTGCCAACCGCTGCGACTGCATGGTCGTGGTGGGCGGAAAGAACTCGGGCAACACCCGCCGCTTGGCGCAGATCTGCGCCAAGGCCTGCGAGCGCACACATCATATCGAGGAAGATTCCGAGCTACAGGCCGCATGGTTTACCAATGCCCGCCACATCGGCATCACCGCCGGAGCCTCCACCCCGCAAGAACACATCGAGCGCGCCGTCGAGCGCATCAAGGAGCTTTGCCGCTAATCATGGACCAGACCGTACCCGGATACGCCGCCGAGGTGGCCGATTACGGGCGCAGCCGCGACCCCGAGCCGGGTGAGGGCGCGCTCGTTAAAAACGTGCGCCCCGAATCGCCCGCATGGGATGTGGGTATCGAGCCGGGCATGCGCGTGCTTACGGTCAATGGCGAGCAACTGACCGATATGATCGTGTGGCTCTGGGAGGCCGACGACGACACCGTCGAGCTGGAGGTATTCGATCCGCGCGACGGCACCGTCACCCCCGTCGAGCTCGATCGCTTTCCCGGCGAGGACTGGGGTCTGGAGTTCGATGGCCCCATCTTCGACGGCATGCGCACCTGCGTAAACGCCTGCGTGTTCTGCTTTATGACCATGCTGCCCAAGGGCGGCCGCTCAACGCTCTACATCCGCGATGATGACTACCGCCTAAGCTTCTTGCAGGGCAACTTCGTCACGCTCACAAACCTTTCCGACGAGGACGTGCAAAACGTTATCGATCGCAACATGAGTCCGATGAACGTGTCGGTCCACGCCGTGAGCCCCGACGTCCGCCGCCGCATGATGGGCCGCAACGCCCAGCGCGGCATGGACGTACTCGAGGCCATCATGGCCGCCGGCATCGAGATTCACGCGCAGATCGTGCTTTGCCCCGGCATGAACGACGGCGAGGAGCTACAAAAGACGCTGCGCTTCTGCGAGGAACATGAGCAGATCACCAGTCTGGGCATTGTGCCGCTCGGTTTTACCAAGCATCAGAACCGTTTTAGCTGGTCCTACAGCGACAAGCCCGAGCTGGCGCGCGAGACTATCGCCATGATCAGGCCCTTCCAGGACCGTGCCTTCGAGCGCTTTGGCCGCCACACCTTCCAAATGAGCGACGAGTTCTACCTGGATGCCGGCATCGAGCCTCCCGAGGCCGACTTTTACGACGGCTACCCGCAGTACTACGACGGCATCGGCATGATCCGCTCCTATCTGGACGAGACCGACAACGTGCTCGCCGCCGACGCCGAGCGCCTGCGCCGCGTTCGCGAGGCAATCGCCGCCCGTGGCCAGCGTCTGCAGTGCCTCTCGGGCGCCAGCGCGCGTGATACGGTGGCGCGTTTTGTGGAATCGCCGCACGGCCTTGCCGGTACCGTCACGGACATCAAAAACCGTTACTTTGGCGGCAACGTGGACGTGACCGGCCTCATCGTCGCCTGCGACATCTTGGAGCAGCTGCCGCAAGACCTGTCGGGGGTTATGCTCTTTGTGCCTAAGCTCATGTTCAACGCCGACGGTATGACCCTTGACGAGTATCATCGTGACGAATTACTCGCAAGCCTTACCGGTCGCGGCGCCGAGGTTCATGTGGTATCGACCATGCCGCATGAGCTGCTCGATACCCTGGAGCACATCCTTGGCATAACGCCCGCCAATTCAACTATTCCCGCTGACCCTACCCATTAAAGGAGAGCAGATGAAACCTATCGTCGCCGTCGTCGGACGCCCCAACGTGGGCAAGTCCACGCTCGTTAACCGCCTGGCCCAGACCTCGGACGCCATCGTCCACGAGTCCCGCGGCGTCACGCGTGACCGTTCGTATCACACGGCTGATTGGAACGGCCGCGAGTTCACCATCGTCGACACGGGCGGCATCGAGCCGCTCAAGAGCGACGACGTCTTTGCCACATCCATCCGTGACCAGGCCCTTGCCGCCGCCGAGGAAGCCGCCGTCATCCTGTTTGTGGTCGACGGCCGCACCGGCGTCACCGAGGAGGACGAGTCGGTCGCCCGCATGCTCAAGCGCTGCGACAAGCCGGTCTTTCTGCTGGTGAACAAGCTTGACAACCCCGATCGCGAAAACGACAACATCTGGGAGTTCTATTCGCTCGGCATCGGTGAGCCCACACCGCTCTCGGCCCTGCACGGCCACGGCACGGGCGACCTGCTCGACGACATCGTGGCCCTGCTTCCGGAGGAAGAGGACGAGGTCGCCGACGAGTTCCCCGATGCGCTGAACGTGGCCATCATCGGCCGCCCCAACGCCGGTAAGTCCTCGCTGTTTAACCGCATCCTGGGCGCCGACCGCTCCATCGTGTCCAACATCGCCGGCACCACGCGCGATGCCATCGACACCGTCGTCGAGCGTGACGGCAAGCACTACCGCATGGTCGACACCGCGGGCATTCGCAAGAAGAGCACCGTGTACGAAAACATCGAATACTACTCCATGGTCCGCGGCCTGCGCGCCATCGATCGCGCCGACGTGGCGCTGCTCGTCGTCGACGCCTCCGTGGGCGTCACCGAGCAGGACCAGAAGGTCATGGGCTTGGCCATCGAGCGCGGCTGCGCCATCGTGGTGCTGCTCAACAAGTGGGATCTGCTCGACGACGACCGCAAGCGCGAGGCCTGCATGGAGACCGTCGACCGCCGTCTGGGCGTCATGGCTCCCTGGGCCCAGTACCTGCGCATCTCTGCGCTGACCGGTCGCAGCGTGGAGAAGATCTGGGGGATGGTCGACGCTGCCGAAAAGACGCGCTCGCAAAAGATCACCACCTCGCGCCTCAATACGTTCCTCACCGACCTGCGCGAGTTTGGCCACACCGTGGTGGACGGCAAGCGTCGCCTGCGCATGCACTACGTGACCCAGACGGGCGTCAACCCGCCGACGTTTACGTTCTTCGTCAACCACAGCGACCTGGTCAACGACACCTACCAGCGCTACGTGGAAAACCGTATGCGCTCGACCTTCGATTTTTCCGGCACGCCCATTCGACTCTTCTTTAGGAAGAAGGAGCAAAAGGATGCATAATCCGATTCTGCTGACCGCCATCTGCGCCGTGGTCTCGTTCTTTATCGGAGCGATTCCGTTTGGCTTGATCCTGGGCCGCGTGTTCAACCACACCGACATTCGCAAGGCGGGCTCCGGCAACATCGGCACCACCAACGCCCTGCGCGTGGCCGGCCCCAAGGTGGCCGCGCTCACGCTGCTGCTCGACTGCCTTAAGGGCGCCATCTGCGTCCTTATCGCCCGTCCGCTTATCGCGGGCGTTGGCTATGGCTTCCCTGTGAGCATCATGGCGCCTGGAGCTCCCGGCGACTGGATGCTCGGCGTCATCTGCCTGGCAGCGGTATGGGGTCACATCTTCTCGCCCTACCTTAACTTCCACGGCGGCAAGGGTATCGCCGTGGGCCTGGGTGTGATTGTTGCCTGGTACTGGCCCATTGGTCTGTCGCTGCTGGGCATGTTTATCGTGGCCGTCGCCATCACCAAGTTTGTGTCGGTGGGCTCGCTTGCCGCGGCCATCGGCCTTCCCATCGCTGCCTGCGCGGTCTTTCCGTATAGCAGCCTGGGCCTCAAGTTTTGCATGGCACTGATCGGCATCACCGTGGTGTGGGCCCATCGCGCGAACATCAAAAAGCTCATGACCGGTAAGGAGTCCAAGCTCTCGTTTACCAAGCGCGTCACCGAGCCCGACGATAAGTAGGAGAGAGTCATGAATGTTGCGCTGATTGGCTCCGGCTCCTGGGGAACCGCCGTCGCCGGCCTTGCCGCCGCGCGAGCCGAGCGCGTGACCATGTGGGCCCATAGCGAGCAAACGGCCGCCGGCATTAACGGCGAGCATCGCAACCCCCGCTATCTTGTGGACTACGTGCTGCCGGAAAACGTTGTCGCCACGACGAACCTGGCCCAGGCGCTCGACGGTGCTGATGCGATCATCTTTGCCGTGCCTTCGACGCATCTGCGCGACGTCTGCCACCAGGCGGCGCCGTTCATCGCGGACGAGACGCCGGTTCTGTGCCTCACCAAGGGCATCGAGCCCGAGTCCGGCCTGCTCATGAGCGAGGTCATCGCCAGCGAGATCGGCAACGAGTCGCGCGTGGCGGCGCTTTCGGGCCCCAACCATGCCGAGGAAATCTGCCGCGGCGGGCTTTCGGCCGCCGTCATCGCCAGTGAAGACCAGCAGGTGGGGGAGACCTTTAAGGAGCTGTTGCTTTCCACGGCCTTCCGCATCTACCTGTCGCAGGACATGACCGGCGTCGAGGTCTGCGGCGCCATGAAAAACGTCATCGCTATCGTGTGCGGCATCTCTGCCGGTACCGGCGCGGGCGACAACACGCTTGCTCTTATCATGACGCGCGGCCTGGCAGAGATCAGCCGCCTGGTGCACGCCCGCGGCGGTCAGGCCATGACTTGCATGGGACTTGCCGGCATGGGCGACCTTATCGCCACCTGCACTTCGGAGCATTCGCGCAACCGCACCTTTGGCTACGAGTTCGCTCATGGTGTGTCGCTCGACGAGTACCAGGCCCGCACGCATATGGTGGTCGAAGGTGCCGTCGCGGCCCGCAGCGTCAGCGAGCTCGCCCGTTCACTGGGCGTAGACATTCCGCTCACCTTTGCCGTGGAGCAAACGCTCTACAACGGTGTTACTTTGGATAGGGCGCTCGAGATCCTTACCGACCGCGTTCCCTCCCAAGAGTTCTACGGACTCGCCGACTAGCGCAGAAAGGCTACTACCATGGGTTCCATCAAAATCGCTCCGTCCGTCCTTTCGGCCGACATGGCCAACCTCAAGGGCGAGCTCGACAAGATCGCCGGTGCCGACTACGTGCACTTCGACGTCATGGACGGTCACTTTACCGGCAACCTGACCTTTGGCGTTGACATCCTTAAGGCCGTCAAGCGCTCCACCGACGTGCCGGTCGACGCGCACCTGATGGTGTCGAACCCCGACGAGACGGTCGATTGGTACGCAGACGCCGGTGCCGACATGATCACCGTGCACTACGAGGCCTCCACGCACCTGCACCGCACGCTCACCCATCTGCAGCAGCGCGGCGTCAAGGCCGGTGTGGTGCTCAATCCCGCCACGCCCGTGTGCGTACTCGAGAGCATCATCGACGTCGTGGATATGGTGCTGTTGATGAGCGTGAACCCTGGCTTTGGCGGCCAGAGCTTTATCCCGGGCACTCTGCCTAAGCTGCACGAGCTTACGGCCATGTGCGAGCGCCACGGCGTTTCGCCCCTCATCGAGGTCGATGGCGGTATCTCTTCCAAGAACATCACCGAGGTCGTTAAGGCTGGCGCCAACGTGCTCGTGGCTGGCTCCGCTGTATTTAAGTCCGAAGATCCCGCCGCCGAGGTTGCGCTGCTGCAGAAGCTGGGCAATGAGGCAGCACAGGAGGCATAAACCCTTATGACCGCAGGTCAAAACCGCATACCAGTGAATCTTGACTATGCCGCCTCGACGCCCATGCGCGCCGAGGCGCTCCTTGCGCAACGCGAATATGACGACAGCGAGCTCGCCGGCGTCAACCCCAACTCGCTGCACTCGCTTGGCCGGAAGGCCGCCGCACGCCTGGAAGTCGCCCGTCGCGAGATCGCCCGTAGCTTTGGCGCACGCGTTCGCCCGTCCGAGATCATCCTTACCAACGGCGGCACCGAAGCCAACCAGCTGGCGCTGCTCGGTCTTGCCGAGGGCGCTCGTCAGCGCGATCGCAAGCGCGATCGTGTCATCGTTTCGGCCATCGAGCACGATTCGATTCTGGACAACCTGCCGCTACTGCGTGCCGCCGGTTTTACCGTCGACCTGGTGCAGCCCTGCCGCGCGGGCTACATTGAGCCCGCCACGCTTGTCGAGCTGCTCAGAGACGACGTTGCGCTCGTGAGCATTATGGTCGCCAACAACGAGACCGGCGTGGTGCAGCCCATCCGCGAGCTGGCCTCCGCCGCACATGCTGCCGGCGCCTTGTTTCATACCGATGCCATCCAGGGCTACTTGCATATTCCGCTCGATGTCACCGAGCTGGGCGTCGACGCCATGACCGTTGCCGCGCACAAGATCGGCGGCCCTGTGGCATCCGGCGCGCTCTACCTTAAGAACCGTACGCCGCTGCGTCCGCGCATCTTTGGCGGTGGACAGGAAGCCGGCCGTCGCGCCGGTACGCAGGATCTTCGCACGCAGCTGGCTTTTGCCGCTGCCGCCTCCGCGCTGTTGCCGACCGTGGCCCAGGAGCGCACGACGCTGCAGGCCCTGTCCGACAAGCTCTACGCCACGCTCACGGCCCATCCGCGCATTCATGCCACGATGGGCGACTACGCGCAAGCCAATCGCCTGCCCGGCATGGTTTCGATCTACGTTGACGGCATGGACTCCGAAGAGCTCATCATCAAGCTCGACGCCGCCGGCTTTGAGGTTTCGGCCGGCTCTGCCTGCTCGAGCGGCAGCATGGACCCGAGCCATGTGCTCAGCGCCATGGGCATTGGCCGCGAGCAGGCATTGGGCGCCCTTCGCATCTCGTTCGATGACCGCGTGAACCCGGCCGACCTGGACGACTTTGCCCAGGCGCTGCTGTCGATCGTGGGTGCCGCATGATTGTTGCCGATCTCGAGCGTGCCCTGCTGGCACACTTTCCCAAGACGGCCGCCGAGCCCTGGGACCACGTAGGCTTATCCGTGGGCGACCCTGCCGCCGAGATCACCGGCGTGACCTGCGCACTTGACGCGACCGAAGCCAACGTGCACCGCGCCCAGGAGGCCGGTGCCAACGTGTTGTTGACGCATCATCCTATCTACATCAAGGCGCCCGAAGCGTTTTGCCCAGCGGATGCATCGCTTCCCCAGTGCAGCGCAGCACTGTTTGAGGCCGCCCGCTGCGGCGTGAGCATTATTTCGCTCCATACCAATCTGGACCGCTCGCACGAGGCGCGCGCCTGCCTAAGCGAGCTTCTGGGTGCCGCGCCCGTGAGCTCGCTGGAGCACGTGGACGACCCCGAGGCGACCGGCCTGGGAGCCCTTGCAACACTCAACGACCCGTGTACGCTGCGCGATCTTGCCGTCCGCGCTGCCACGGCCTTCGGAAGCGACCCACGCGTATGGGGCGATGCCAAACGCCCGTGTCGCACCGTCGCCATTCTGGGCGGCTCCCTCGGCGACTTTGGCGAGCTTGCCATCGCCGCCGGTGCGGATGTCATCGTGACCGGAGAGGCGGGCTACCACGTAACGCAAGACCTTGCCTTGCGCGGGCTACCGGTGATCTTGCTCGGCCACGATCGCTCCGAGGAGCCGTTCGTGGATATCTTGATGAACTCTGCGGTTGACGCCGGGGTTGACCCCGGTCATGCGATTAAAATACTGAACCCTTGCCAATGGTGGACTGTGACAAAAGGAGAGAACTTATGAGCGCCGGCGCTACGCTACTCAAGCTGCAACAGATCGATTTGGAGCTCGCCCGCAACAAGAGCGAACTTGCCAATATGCCGGAGCTCAAGGAGCTCGCTTCCAAGCGTAAGACCTATGTGAAGCTTAAGTCCGAGATGACCAAGCTCTACGCCCAGCGCAAGGACCTGGACATTGAGCTCGACGATCTCAACACCACCGAGATTCAGACCAACAACGCCATCGAGGCTGCCAAGAAGCGTCACGTCGACGGTTCTGATTACCGCGAGGTTCAGGACCTGGAGAATGAGCTTGCCACCCTGGCAAAGCGTCTGGACAAGATCGAGCATACCCGCAAGGATGTCGTTGTCGCCCATAAGGAGGCCCTCGACCGCGAGGCTCGAGCGCAGGCCATCATCGCCAAGTTCGAGGAGGGCGTGAAGGCCGACACCAAGGCCGCCCGCGCCAAGGCCGCCGACCTTCAGGCTCAGATTGACGCCGCTACCAAGGAGCGCACCGCCCTTGCCGCTACGCTGCCGACCGACGTGCTCACCGATTATGAGCGTCTGCTCAAACAGTTCCGCGGCCTGGCCGTCGAGACCATCCAGGGCAATATCCCCACCATCTGCCACACCGCACTGCAGGCATCGTCCATGAGCGACCTCAACCGCGACGGTAGCGAGATCGCGCACTGCCCGTATTGCCACCGTCTGCTGGTGCTTCCCAGCAAGGAAGCCTAAATGATGACGGCGGCACCCAACAATTCAATGCAACTTGAGGGAAAAACGATCCTGCTGGGTATTACCGGCGGGATCGCCGCCTATAAGTCGTGCAATATCGTGCGCCTGCTGCAAAAGCGCGGCGCACGCGTCAAGGTCGTTATGAGCGAACATGCCACCGAGTTTGTGGGCCCGCTCACTTTTCGCGCGCTCACCAATGAGCCGGTCGCGGTGGGCCTGTTCGACGACCCCTCCGACCCCATCCACCACATTTCGCTCGCGCAGGAGCCCGACCTGGTGGTCGTGGCGCCCGCGACGGCCAATATCATCGCCAAGATGGCCAACGGCATCGCCGATGACCTCATCTCCACCACGCTGCTTGCCACGCCGCGACCCATCGTGATCGCACCCGCCATGAACAACGGCATGTGGGAGGCGCCGGCAACGCAGGCCAATATGGCCACGCTGCGCGAGCGCGGTGTCCACGTTGTGGGCCCGGGCAGCGGCTACCTTGCCTGCGGCGATGTGGACACGGGACGCATGAGCGAGCCCGAGGACATCGTCGAGGCCATCTGCGAGGTGCTCAACCCCGCGCCCCAGGACCTTGCAGGCAAGCGCATCGTGATCACCGCCGGTCCTACGCACGAACCGATCGACCCCGTGCGCTTCATCGGCAACCGATCGTCGGGCAAGATGGGCATCGCCCTGGCGGGGGAGGCTGCTCGCCGCGGTGCTGCGGTCACACTTGTGCTGGGACCGACATCGCTCGATGTTCCCAGCGGCGTGGAGTGCGTGCGTGTGCAGACCGCCGCAGAGATGCTACAGGCGGCGTTAAACGCCTTCCAGACGGCCGACGCTGCCATTTGCGCTGCTGCCGTCGCCGACTACACTCCCGTATCCCCTGCGGACCACAAGCTCAAAAAGGCCAACGAACGCTTGGATCGTATCGAGCTCGTCGAGACCGTTGATATTTTGGCCGAGCTCTCGCGCCAGAAGGGTGAGCGCCGTGTGATTGGCTTTGCGGCCGAGACCGATAACGTCGTGGAGTACGCTCAGCGCCAACTTGCCCGTAAGGGCTGCGATGCCATTATCGCCAACGATGTCTCGCGCGCCGACTCGGGCTTTGGAACCGATACCAATAAGGCCTGGATTGTAAGCACAACAGGAACTCAAGAACTTCCCGTGCTGACAAAACCCCAGCTCGCAGATACAATTTTGGACTTGCTCAAAAATAATTAAAAAAGTTCTTGCACAAGTCCAAAGTTTCGGGTTAATATACTCCCTGTTGCGAGCGAGAGCAGAGCAACAAACAAAAGCTTCGGGACGTGGCGCAGCTTGGTAGCGCACTTGACTGGGGGTCAAGGGGTCGCTGGTTCGAATCCAGTCGTCCCGACCAGAAGTTTGCAGGTCGGGCACCTAGTGCCTGACCTTTTTTGTTTTAAGCAATTGCTTAATTTTGGTTAAGCAACAGGGTGCCAAAAATCTACCTACGCGATAATCGCTTTTTGCGGCTACTTGCGCATTTTGCACACGTTTGAGCCGATTTATTAACGCGGTATGAATCTACATACGCGTAGCTGGTATACAGCCGAGTATAGGCTGAATTTATCGCGGCGATTTACACAGATATAGCCGCTGTAACGAACAAGCGTGTCGCTATATTTATTCCAGTAGTTCACTTGATCGGTGGACAAGTGGGCTGTTGCATCGAAATGCCAACTAGGATGGGCTCTATACTAGGACGTCGCAGAAGTAATGGCGGGGGAGTACGGCAGGCGCTCTAAGAGCCGCTGTATGACCCCATGTCTCCTTAACTCGATTATTTATGTTTCAAGCCACGAATCGGTCGAGCAATTGCCAAAAGAAATGGCCCATGCAGGATTGCACGGGCCTTACATCAGATCAAATTTGAGCTAGAAGCACCAAAAACGGGGCAGCCGCAACACCATCTCGTCGCGGCCTCGGCGAGCGACATATCGCAGTCGTGGTAGACATCGAGGAAGTCGTCAGATCCCGCACAGGGGGACCGCGATGGTGGCCACCGCGCCGCCCGAGGGGCTGTTGGCGAGCGAGACGGAGCCCCCGTGGGCGCTCGCGGCCTCGGAGGCGACGTGGAGGCCGAGCCCGTAGTGGCGGCCTCCGTCGCGCGAGGAGCGGGAGGAGTCGTCTGTGAAGAGGCGCTCGCAGCCGCGTTCGAGGGCGGCGGGAGAAAAGCCCGGTCCGTCGTCGGCAACCTCGATGACGAGGCGCCCGCCCGCGACGTCGCAGGAGACCGCCACGCGCGAGCGTGCGTGCTCGGCGGCGTTGGCCACGAGGTTCGCGGCGGCTCGCGCCAGGCTGGTTCGGTCGAGCGTGGCCTCGGGCGCGCCCGCGACAGCGGGGCCCGTGGCCGCGTCGAGCGTCACGCCTCGCACCCGGGCGATCTGGGCGGCCTCGGCGAGAACCTGCTCGCAGAACTCGGCCGGCCGCATGGGGGCCCTCTCCGCCCCGCTGGACCCGCGCGAGGCCTCGATGAGCAGGCGCACGTAGCCGTCGAGCCTTTCGACACTGCCGGCTATGTCGCGCGCGGCGGCCGCGAGGTCGGCGTCTTTCTCGTCTTCCAGCTCCTCCGCCACGAAGTCGGCGTTGGCGCGCAGCACGGTGAGCGGCGTCTTGAGGTCGTGGGCGAGTGACGCCATCTGCTCGCGCTGCCCCCGCTCCGCGGCCCAGCGGGCCTCGAGCGACTCGGCGAGGGAGGCCCGCATGGCGTCCATCGCGGCGAGGACGTCGTTCACCTCGCGCACGTTGGTGCTGCCGACCGCGAAGTCGAGCTCCCCCGCGCCGACGCGACTCGCCGCCTCCGCGAGCGGCGCCATCTTGCGCGAGATCACGCGGCTCGCGCGGCGCGCCACGAGCGCGAGCGCGAGCGCGCTTCCCGCCGTGGCGCCGACGAGCATGAGGTTCTGCGGGTTAGGAAGCAGGCCGGCGAGGTCGCGCGAGACCCACTGCGGCAGGTACTCGCTGATGAGTGCGCAGGCCCCGCCGCCCTTGAGCGGGAACGCGGCGTAGGTGAGGCCCGAACCCCCGCCCTCGATCTTCACTGTGCCCGGTTCCGCGGCGAGTGCCGTACGGGCCATTTCCTTCGCGTCCTCGAGCCGCGTGCCCTCGAGGTCTGTCATCAGCACGTATCCGTCCTTGTTCAGGATGAGGTAGCGGTACGCCGTCGGCACGTCCTGCTGCCCGCAGACGCCGTCGCGTCCCAGGCCCTCCGCGACCTCGCGAACATTGGCCGGCCCCCAGCTTGCCTCGTAGACGATGCCCGCGTTGATCGCCACGGAGAGCACCATGAACGAGGCGAGCCACGCCGTGGCGACCGCCGCGAACGCGTAGGCGAAGTAGCGCGCGATGACGAAGGAGAGTGGCATGCCCCCGCGACCTCGCGCCCCGATCTTCAGAGCTGCCACTTGTACCCCATCCCCCAGACGGTCGCGATCGGATCGGCGCCGGCCTCGGAGAGTTTCCTCCGGGCGCGGCTGACCTGCATGGATATGGCCGCGTCGTCGGCGTCGCTCTCCCAGCCGAGCACCGCCTCGCGTATCTGCGCGCGGCTCATGACCTGCCCGGGGTGGCGCGCGAGGTACTCGCAGATGGCGTACTCGGTGGGCGTGAGCGGCACGGTCTCGCCGCCCACGGCGAGGTCGCGCGCCCCGAGGTCGATCCGCACCTCCCCGAAGGAGAGAGCGTGCGAGCGCGGCCGGCGCTCACGGCGTAGATGGGCCGCGACCTTTGCGCGCAGTTCCGCGGCCCCAAAGGGCTTGCGGACGTAGTCGTCGGCGCCCAGGCCGTAGGCGGCCACGGCATCCTCCTCGGCCACGCGCGCGGTCAGGAAGACGATGGGCCCGTCGAAGTCCGGGCGGATCTGCCGCACGAGCTCGAAGCCGTCGAGCCCCGGCATCATGACGTCGCAGAGCACGAGGTCGAAGCGCGAGAGGTCCATCCCCGGGACCGCCGTCGGGTCCGGCGCCCTGACGACCTCATGGCCGTCGCGGCCGAGGACGCGCGCGAGCGCGTCGAGGATCGCCCGTTCATCATCCACCGCCAGTATCCTCGCCATGTTGACCTCCTGAAACTCTCGTCGGAATTGTACTAGCGCCGCACTCAGCGGTCCAGAGCCCTGCGCGCAGCCGCGGGCGCCTCGGCCGCGTCGAGCAGGGCATTCCCGCCCAGGACGAGCGCTGCGGAGAGGAGGACGAGCATGACGGCGAGCGGCTTCCTACGCATCTACCCTCCTGTCCTCGAAGCGGCAGAACCAGGCGAGAAGGACGGCGTCGGCTGCCAGGGTGAGCACGAGGCTAGCGAGCGCAGTCGTGAGGAGAGGGCCCGCCGCGCGTGCGGCGTCGATGAAGGCCTCCACCCCGAGCGACCCCAGGCGCGCTGGCCAGGCGAGCGGCACCCAGCTCAGGGGCGTCGCCAGGGCACCGGTGAGCTCGCCGGTCATGAGGCCGTGCGCAAGTCCGCCAACCGAGAAGAACGCGAGGAGCATACCCGCCGCGCCGGCGCCGATGGCGGCGTTGCGGCCGAGGCGCAGGGCCACGCCGAGCCACAGCGCGTAGAGGGGCAGACTGCCCAGCACGATGCCCGCCCAGGCGGCCGCAAGCGGAGCGGGCCCGAGCGGCAGGCGCCCGGCAACGGCGAGTACGACCCCGAACACGCCGAGCGCCACGGCCAGCGAGCCCGCGCCGAGCACCGCAAGGGCGAGCAGCTTCGCCGCGACGGCGCGCCCGCGCGAGGGGACCGCCGTGAGGTTGGCGAGGCGCCCGGCAGCGCGCTCGTCGTCCACGGCGAGCCCGCAGACGATGGCGGACATGAGCGGCATGAGGGCGCCGAGAAACTGGACGTAGGCGTCCGCGCCCAGCGCCGGGTCCCATCGGGCTACGGAGAAGTACTCGCCGCAGGCAATACCGGCTGCCAGGCCGCAGACGAGGTGCACCGCCGTGAGCGGGGAGCGCGCCAGGCGCAGGGCCTCGGAGAGCAGGGCCCGCGAGAAAGTCATGCGCGGCGTCGGGTCGGAGAGTCGTGTCATGGCCATCACCTCTCCTCGGAGCGCGCGAACCAGGTCGCGCCCGCCGCCGTGAGCGCGGCGAACGCGAGGGCGCAGACCGCAAGGCCCGCAAGCGTGAGCATGCCATCCGCCGCGAGCGCCCCGCCGAGCGCCATGTCCGCCGCGAGTGGCTCGCCGCTCGGCAGCACGGGGATGAAGCTCGTGGGGATGACCATGCTCGCCGACGGCGGAAAGAGCTGCGGAAGCGGCACCAACGACCAGGCGAACCCACCCACGAGCTGCGCGGCGAGCGGGCAGAAGATGCCCGCGAGCATGCCGAGCCGCGCCGTGAGAAAGAGCCCTGCGGGGATCATCCACGCCGCGGTCACCGTGTTGACGAGCGCGCAGAGGAGCATCGTGAGCGTGCCCGCGGCCGTGAGGCCCTGCGAGGAGAACGCCGATCCCGCGAGGTAGATGCCGAAGACCACGAGGTTCGAGAGCGTGCAGAGCGCGAGGCACCAGAGCGCCTTGGCCCACCAGGCGCGCCCGAGCGGGAAGCCCAGGCCCAGAAGCCCCCGCATCCGCGTGCGAGCGTCCGCCCGCGCGACGCACGCCACCACGAGCGAGAGAGACACGGGCAGGAAGAGCGCGTACCAGTAGTTCCACGCGCTGAAGATCTGCACGCCCCGGTAGGGCATCGCGCCGAGCAGCGGCATCGGCAGCGCCATGAGCACGGCCAGGCGAACCGGTGCCGCGTGGCGCGACTTCAGGGCCTCGGCGCGCAGGGCCGCGAGCAGGCCGCCTTTCTCGCCCGTCATGCCGCCACCTCCCCGCGCGCTCGTCGCCCTTCCCGGCAGAAGCTCATGAAGAGTTCCTCGAGGTCCTGTCCGGGACGAAGCGCATCCTCGTAGGCGAGGCGCCCCCCGCAGATGATGCCGATGGTGTCCGCCATCTGCTGCACCTCGGAGAGGATGTGGCTCGAGACGATCACCGTCGTACCCGCCGCCGCGAAGCCGCGGATCTGGTCGCGCAGCTCCTCGATGCCGATGGGGTCGAGGCCGTTGGTGGGCTCGTCGAGCACGAGCAGGCGTGGCCGGGCGATCAGCGCCAGCGCGAGCCCCAGGCGCTGCCGCATGCCCATCGAGAAGCGCCCGGCGCGCTTCTTCCCGGTGTCCGCGAGGTCCACGGCGGCGAGCACTTCATCTATGCGGCTCTCGGGAAGGCCCAGCAGCGTGGTGCGCACGCGCAGGTTCTCGCGCGCGGTGAGGTTGGGGTAGAGCGGCGCCTCCTCGATGAGGCTGCCGATTGCGTAGAGGTCCTCGCGGCGCCAGGCGCGCCCGGCAAAGAGAATCTCCCCGGCCGTCGGCCGCAGCATCCCGCAGATCATCTTGAGCGTTGTCGACTTACCGGCGCCGTTGGGACCGAGCAGCCCGTACACCTCGCCCTCGCGAATATGAAGGGACACGTCGGCCACGGCGTCCTGCGCCTGGTCGCCGCGGCCGAAGCGCTTGGTGAGCCCGCGCGTCTCGAGCATGTAACCCATGGGTTTATCCTTTCTCTTCCGGGCGCGCGGGCCGAGTCGCCGTGCCCGCGCGCCTTACCTTTCGGGTTCACCATCCATGGTGGGGCGCGTTTCTAACGAAGCCGTAACGGCCGTTGGGCTCTTTTGGCGCCAGCCCTTCTCGACCCGCACATCATGATTAATTTGCTTAAAGCAACAACTTTCCCGATCGATGTAATCACCGAATCAAAACGTGTACATCAGCCATCAAAGATGCCGAAAAATGTCATATTTGGAGGCTGATGTACACAAATGCAGAAACCCGCACAACCCAGTAGCATCCTCCACATGTCTGGACTCTCTATGCTTACGCTGGATAGACATCGCCAGAACGGGTATAGTATCGAAAGTTTTGTCGTTTACCAGCGGGGGAGTCCTGTGGGCATCAAGAAGAAGATCAAAAAGGAGCTTATCGGCACTTCCGATTACCCGTCGAATAAGATCTTTACGATCTCCAATTTCATCACCTTTATTCGCCTGGTCCTCACGCTCGTCTTCCTGTACCTGTTTGTGACGGACAACAACCGTGTCGTCGCCATTGTCATCTATGCCATCGCGGCCTCCACCGACTGGATGGACGGTCAGATTGCCCGCATGACCAAAACGGTCTCGTGGCTTGGCAAGGTTATGGACCCCATCTGCGACCGTGCGCTGCTGTTTACCGGCGTGCTGGGCCTGGTAGTCCGCGGCGAGCTGCCCATCTGGGTCTGCGTGCTCATTATCGGTCGCGATATCTACCTGGGCATCGGCACGCTCATCGTGCGCCATTATCACCGTCGTCCCATTGACGTCGTCTTTCCCGGCAAGATTGCCACGGCGCTGCTCATGACCGGCTTCTCGCTCATGCTGCTTGGGTTCCCCGTCGTGGACGGCTGGCATCTGCTGCCCGCCACGCTCACGGCATTCCCGGGTCTCAACGGCAGCTCGGTACCCCTCGGCATCTTCTTTGTATACGGCGGCGTCATCTTCTCCATGCTCACCGCTGTCATCTATTCCATTAAGGGCGGGGCGGCCATTAAACAGGCCATCGCGCATCCCGAGGACGAGGACATCGACTTTCTTAACCCCGAAATCGAAGACTAAGTCGTTGGGGTATGATTACGTACGGTTCATTCTTTGCGGCGTGGCCGCGTTAGATAGGGGTTGTCATGGACAACAAGGTTAACAATATGCCTCAGAACGATAAGACTGCGGACGCTACCTGCGTCTTCCGTGTTCCTTCGAGCGATGTCACCGTTCCCGACCTCATGGCCAACGTGCACATCACCGCTCCGGTTCTGTCCATCGTCAAGGGTCCGCAGACCGGAGCTGCCTTTGAGCTCGAGGACGACGTGACCACGATCGGCCGCGATCCCGCGAACGGCATCTTCCTCAACGACATGACTGTCTCGCGCAGCCACGCACGCATTATTCGCGAGGGCTTGGGCGCTCGTATTGAGGATCTGGGCTCGCTCAACGGCACCTGGGTCGACGGTGCCATCGTCAACGGTGCTCCGCTGCACGACGGCTCTTCCGTTCAGATTGGTACGTTTACGCTCATCTATCACGAGAGCACGCCGGAGCGCATCGAAACCGGTGAGTAGGTAATGGCCGAACGCAACTATCTGAGTATCGGCCAAGTCGTCAATCTACTTCGAGGCGCATACCCCGATCTATCGAACTCAAAAATTAGATTTCTAGAAGATGAGGGGCTCATCACCCCTCATCGTACGCCTAAGGGGTATCGCCAGTACTCCAAGGAAGACGTTGACCGTCTCGAGGTCATCCTGCACCTGCAGAAGACCCGCTACATGCCGCTCAACGTCATTAAGCAGCGCTTGGAAAACGCAACGGACCTGTCCACTTTGGCTTACGAGGTGGGTCTTCTGTCCGATGTTCCGCTTAAGACGGAGCCCAAGGAGACCAAGCAAAAGCTGCATCCCATCGAGACCATTCCAGATATGCTCGGTGTTGAGATTTCGTTTATCCGCTCCCTTGCCGAGAACGATCTTATCCGCATCATCAAGAGCCCGCAGAACCGTGAGCTCGTCGATGGCCGAGATTTCCCGATTATCCGTTACTGCTCGGAGCTGTCGCGCTTCCACATTGAGCCGCGTAACCTGCGTCAGTACGTATCGTCGGCAAACCGCGAGTCTTCGATGTTTGAGCAGGTTCTCGTGAGCATGCTCGGCATGGATACCTCTGATGACGAGCGCGACGCCAAGCTCGAGCGCGCTTTTAAGAAGCTGCACGATCTCACCGAGGGTGTGCACACCGCGCTACTTAAGAACCGTGTCTTTGAGTCGCTCAACGCCGTGGTCGAGGACGCTGACATCGATGCCCTCGATGAGGAGATCGCACGTTCCGAATCCACCAAGGCTAAAAGCGATGGGGCAAGCGTCCCCGCGGTTGCCGCGCACGACGAGTCGCTCGTGCAGCCGTCCAAGGTCGTCGTCCCCTCGCATAACCCGTCTGCCAACACGGGTAAATAGCCGCCGTCCACCCGGCAATCCATGAAAGGTCACGCCATGTACGACTTCGAATCTCATATCGTCGATATCCCCAACTATCCCGAGCCCGGAGTCGTCTTTAAGGACATCACGCCGCTCTTTGGCAATCCCGAGGCCCTGAAGGCCATGGTGGATGCCCTTGCCGAGCATTTTGCCGATATGGGCATTACCAAGGTCGTAGGACCCGAGGCCCGCGGCTTTATGGTCGGTGTGCCCGTGGCCGTCGCTCTGGGTGCCGGCTTTGTTCCCGCACGTAAGCCCGGTAAACTGCCGCGCAAGACGGTCAGCGAGAGCTACGAGCTCGAGTATGGAACGGATTCCATCGAGATTCACGCCGATGCCATTACCTCTAAAGATACCGTGTTGATTCTGGACGACTTGGTCGCGACGGGCGGAACCGTTGAGGCAACAGGTAAACTGGTGCGAGATATGGGCGCAAAGCTCGTGGGTTACGGTTGTATCCTTGAGCTTGCGTTTCTCAACCCGCGCGATAGGCTCACGTCGTCTGACGACGATGTTGAACTCTTTAGCTTGGTGACGGTAGACTAGCCGTTACCCTTAGTATTGGAAAGGAAGCTTCATGCGCACAGCAAACACGCACCGAAATATGGCACGCTGCGCTGCTACGGCAACCCTCGCTTGTGTTTTGGGTCTGGGCCTCACGGCTCCGGCCTACGCCGATACCGCATCCGATCTTGCCGCTGCCCGTACCAAGCTCGAGCAGATCGGCACCCAAACCCAGCAAATTCATGAAGAGCTCTCAGCACAGACGCAGGAGCTTGATCAGACTGCAGGCGAGATCACGCAAAAGCAGCAAGAAATCGCCGAGGGTCAGGCAAAGCTTTCGACCTACGTTGCCGGTGAGTACAAGACCGGCGGCCTGAGTTTCCTTCAGGTTCTGACGGGCGTCGACGATCTGGGCGACATGCTCAACCGTCTGTTCTACTACGGCAAGGTTTCCGACAAGCAGGCCCAGACCATTCAGGAGGTCAAGGACCTTAAGCAGCAGCTCACCGATAAGCAGGCCGAGCAGGAGAAGAACGTCGCCGCGACGCAAAAGAAGGTTGACGAACTCAATGCCCAGCAGGCTGAGGCCCAAAGTGTTGTGAACTCCCTGGATTCGCAGCTGCAGGCCGAGCTTGCTGCCGAGGCTGAGGCCAACGCCGCGCTGCAGGCTGGCATAAATGCCAGCACCGCCGAAAAGGCCACGGTGAGCAACGACACCGCCGGTACGACCGAGAACACCAACAATGGCGGCCAGACCAACAATAACAACAACCAGGGCGGCAACACGCCGGCTCCCACGCCGCAGCCTGCCCCCACGCCCGCTCCGGCACCCACGCCCTCAGCACCGAGTCAATCTGTTGATGGCGGTTCCGTTGTTTCGCGCGCCTACAGCAAGCTTGGTTATGCGTATTCCTGGGGCGGTATTGGACCGAACAGCTTTGACTGCTCCGGCTTTGTAAGCTACTGCCTCACCGGCCGTTATTGCCGTCTTGGCACCACGGGCACCTTCATGGGCTGGACCCGCGTGTCCGATCCCCAGCCTGGCGACGTCGTGGTTAACTCTTACCACACTGGCATCTACATTGGTAACGGCCAGATGATCCATGCTTCCGACTACAAAACGGGCGTTATCATCAGCTCCGTTGCCGCTGGCATGAACAACAATTACATTTTCGTTCGCTACTAATTTATTACTACAGCGAACGAACGTGGGCCTCGCGATCTTGAGTCACGAGGCCCATTCTTTTTGCCCCTACCGTTTGCCTTTAGGTCAGGACGGCTATCTAGTATTCAAAACTAGATAGCCGTCCAATCGATCTGAAAGACGGCTATAATTGTTAAGGAACAAATAGAAAGGACCCTCAATGAGCTGGGCGCTTATCTCCGATTCGAGCTGCAATCTTCGCGATTGGCAGCCAACCGCACCTCATACCACCTTTGCATTTGCACCCCTTAAGATCCGAGTGGGGGAGCGTGAGTTTGTCGATGACCTCACGCTCGACGTTCACGAGCTCAATTGCGCCGTGCAGGCGGAGTCGAGCGCTTCTTCGAGCGCCTGTCCAAGCGTAGGGGAGTGGGCCGAACTCTTTAAGCTTGCCGACAAGACAATTTGCATGCCCATCTCCGAGGGCGTCTCGGGAAGCTACAATGCCGCGGCCACCGCACGTGACATGGTGCTTGCCGAGGAGCCCAACCGTCAGATTCATTTGGTCAACTCACGGGCCGCAGGTGGCAAAATGGATCTAATCTTTCTGCTGTTCGACCGCTATCTTGCAAGCAACCCGGATACCTCCTTTGAGAATGCCTGCGCCTACTTCGATAGCTTGGAGCAGAACAGCAAGATCCTCTTTAGTTTGTGCAATTACGAAAACCTTGCGAAGGCCGGACGTATTCCTAAGGCGGCCGGCGTTATTGCCAACAAGCTCAATATCCGCATTTTGGGCACGGCGAGCGAAGCGGGCAAAATTGAACTCGTTGGGCACACGCGTGGCGAAAAGAAGATGCTCACCAAGATTGTCGATACCATGGAGGCCGAAGGCTTTACCGGCGGCGAGGTCGTTATCGACCATGTCGAGAATGAGGCAGGCGCCCAGGCACTTGCCAGCCGCATTGTGGAGCGCTGGCCAGGCTCCAAGACTATCATCATGCCCTGTAACGGGCTAGATTCATATTATGCCGAGATGCACGGTCTTATTATCGGCTACGGCATGAGCGTGGCTTCGGGCCGATAACGTTCAACCAAGCAAAAACACGGGCGGGACAAAGTGACAGATGGCTCTTTGTCCCGCCCGTTTTATACATTGACTAGCTATTAAACCCATTGAACTTGAGGTAGCTCATCAGGTACGCCTTCGAAACGAAGGACGACACCGCACTGCGTACGAGCAGCGACTCGCGCGTAACCTGATGTGCGGTATCGGGCACGGGAGTCTGCTCGACGGAAAACGCCGCACGAATCGATGCCTCAAGTTGATCGACAACATAATCGAAAGCCGTAGGAGCGTCGTAGCTCAAACGTTGAATATTAAAGAGAGCCTGAACCGCAGCGATGGGCAGCACCTGCTTAAAGATGCAAATGGCGATGAGACGCGCAATCTGCTCACGGCCATACTGCTTTTTAACCGGAGCAGGAACGAGGCCGACCTTCACGTAGTTATTGATCATCGATGGCGTGATAACGGGTTGCTCTACGCAAATCGAAAGCGGCTCCATCCACAGTGCAACATATTCAATAACCTGATCGCGATAGAGCGTTACGTTGGGCAGCTGGTCATAGCGCGGCAGGCTCAACGCGTTGAGTTTACGCACCGTATCGGACTGAATAAATGCATCCGGCAGCACCGTCGGCTGAATATCCTCCGGTTTAATGCAGTCCGATGTATCGGACATCGGGATAACATGTTTTGCGTGGTTCATAAGAGGCCTCCGTTCGTTTTCTATATTGTATTCTAGGTTATCTAGTTTTACATATTACATTGCCGCAGAGTAAAAGTGGTTAGGCAGCACATTAATGTACTGTCCAACCACTTTGTTTAAAGCTAACAACCTTACATAAGATATATTATCGTACTTATGCGCGTAGGAAAGCGTATGCGCTGGTTGCCGCTATGGCTCCATCCGAAACGGCGGTCACAACCTGACGCAAACGCTTGGAACGGATATCACCGGCTGCGAATAAGCCGGGCGTACGGGTGGCCATCGAATCGTCGGTAACAATGCCGCCGTCAGGAGCCAGATCGACTAGATGCTCAACAAGCTCGGTATGTGGTTGCGTCCCCGTAAAGACAAAAATGCCAAATGAGCCAGGCTCAAAGGACTCAGCGTACATTTCACCAGTCGCATTGTCCTTGAATGTGATTGTCGTGGGCATCGCTTCACCAGAAAGCTCAACAATACTAGTTTGGTACCTAACTGAAATATTGTCCTTAGCAAGCACCTTATTCACAACGCCCTCGGGTGCACGGAACTGATCGCGACGCAGCACGATGGTCACGCTGCTGGCAATGTCGGACAGGAACAGCGCCTCCTCGCATGCCGAATTGCCGCCTCCGATAACAAAGACCTGCTTGCCACGGAAGAACATGCCGTCACACGTCGCGCAGTACGAAACGCCACGACCGCGATACTTGTCCTCGCCAACAAAACCCGCAGAACGCGGTGTGGCGCCCATGCACGCAATGACGCTCTTGGCTGCTGTATCGCCCATATCATGATGGATGGTAAATTGTGCCGCATCGGCATCGTAGTCGACGCCTGTCACCATACTCCATTCAACCTGAGCCCCCAGGCCTTCAGCATGCTGTTGAAACCGCTCACCAAGTTCGGCACCGCTCAGTAGCGGAATGCCAGGATAATTCTCGATCTCGTTGGACGTGGCGATCTGTCCGCCAGACATGCCCTGCTCAAGGACAGTCGTCGTCAGGTTGGCACGCGCCGCATAAATGGCGGCAGCATAGCCCGCGGGGCCGCCGCCGATAATCGCAACATCGATTGTCTGATCGGTAGTCATGAAGAGTCCTCTCGTCGAAACGTTGTCGTTCTTTGCGCTCATACCCAAATTTACGTGAACGTGACACTCATGCACTACAATGATAAATACGTGTTACAACGTCGAAGGGGAGTTATCGATGGATCAGACGCAGACGAGCGACGATGCTCCCCTGCTCACGAACAGCGCTCCCCAATCGGAGCAAACCACGCTCTTGGCTCAGCAAAAACCCCTCGTGACCATCGTGCACGCCTCGGTCGGCTCGGGCCACAAGGCCGCCGCAAATGCGATTGCGCAGGCATTCGACCTCATCCGCGGCACCAATGGCATCCCCGAGGATGTTGAGATTGAAGTGCTCGATATCCTTGATTTTGGACGCATTAAATTCGACGGCAATAAGACCGCGGCTTCTTTTACGGGAGCCACGCGCCCCATTTACGACCTGACCTGGCGATATACGCTTACGGGGCATCTTCTCTGGGGTGGCGGCACGGCATGGTCGCGAATTATGTTCCCCGCCTTCAACGAATATATTCGTAGTCGAAGGCCCATAGCCGTGGTCGCAACGCACATCACGGCAGCCAATGTTGCCGTTGGCGCCCGCGTAATTACGGGTATCGATTATCCGGTCATCTGCGTACCGACCGACTACGAAGTCGAGGGCTGGTGGCCCCACAAGGACACCGATCTATTCTGTGTTGCCAACGAATTCATGGCTGAAACGCTGCGTCCGCGCAAGGTGCCCGAGGCAAAGATTCGCATTACCGGCATCCCTATTCGCGCCGGATTCGACACGAATTACGATCGCGAGGAAGAGCTAACCAAGTTCAACCTCCCCACCGACAAGACCGTCGTGCTGGTAATGGCCGGCGCCAGCTTGCCTCAGCCTTACGTCCGCTTTCGCGCGGCGATGGACCACACCCTCCCCTTCCTGCGCGGCTTCGAAGACATGCACTTTGTCTTTTTGCCCGGCAAAGACGTGGAGTATGCCACCCGGCTGAAGACGCTCTTCGATGCCATGAAGCTCGAGAACGTCACGGTGCTGGACTATGTCGACGACATGGCGGCCCTCATGCACGGCTGCGACCTGGCAATCCTCAAATCGGGCGGGCTCACGGTCACCGAGTGCCTATGTGCACATCTGCCGATGATCCTGCTGGGCAAGTCCTATGGACAGGAAAAGGCCAACACCACCATGCTCACCGGCATGGGCGCCAGCATGCACGTCACCACGGCACGAGAGCTCATCGTAACCCTGCGCCATCTCCATGATCATCCCGAGTCGCTCAAGGCATTGCTCATCAATGGCGAAGTACTGCGCCGTCCCCGCGCAGCCGAAGACATCGCCATCGCCACCATGGAACTCGTAGGTAAACCCCAAAAGCGCAAAAGAGCCTTCTGCCGCTTCTACTGGGGCGAAAAACCCGCGCATATCAGGTAGGACGGACTGTCCGCTCTCCCGTGGGAGGGCCCTATATATCATCCCGTGCTCAAACATTCTCGCGTTGCTGCGAAACTGCGCGCGGGACGATATATAGGGCCCTCCCACGGGAGAGCTGCGTTTACGCGCTAGCGGCTAATCCCAGATTCCCCACCACTAGAACCTGCAAAGGCGAAACCGGAAATTCTAAATACAGACAGCCAATGCGGCAAAGGGATAGTTCCTTTGTCGCATTGGCTGACTAGAATGTAATATTATTTCAAGCGAGTAGCCGCCCGCCTGCCTCTCACACATATCGTTCCACGCGCAGTTTCGCAGCGAGCGAAGCGAAGCGAGAATGTTTGAGCATGGAATGATATGTGTG